>Ga0315277_10000059_pt1 | contig 167076 bp, 206 predicted proteins | sample YL17G05_15_MG_FD_203695 | JGI IMG/M metagenome (GOLD analysis project Ga0315277, IMG submission 203695) | Sediment microbial communities from Yellowstone Lake, YNP, Wyoming, USA - YL17G05_15 | ecosystem: Environmental > Aquatic > Freshwater > Lake > Sediment | place: USA: Wyoming | collected...
AAGTCTTGCCTTGAACCTTCATCGTACATAAGCTCACCGTTTAGTCATGCTTTTCAAAGACCTTGTCTTGTGTAGGATCGTTCTTTCTTAACCACTCAACAAGCATGGCTACATGCTCTTTTTCCTCGTCCATGTTATGCTGTAGAACCTTTTTTAATTTTTCGTCTTTGCTTATGTCTATTCTTTTCTGGTAGTTATCTATTGCAACTAGCTCCTCGCAAATAGATATTCTTGCGAATTCCAACTCCTGATGCGACATTTTATCACCCCATCGATATTTTTTATTTAACCAGTTTCATAGGCTGGCCGCAGCATACAAGCTCGCCACCACCGACCTTGGTTACACGTACTTCATTGCCGCAGACATTACATTTATATTTTTCTCCAATCTTTTTTACACCCATATTTATCACCTCATCTAAACAATTTTTGTGAGACTAATAATAAAAATACTGCAAGGGATGCCATGAACGCTCCATAAATAAAGGTTAATTCGAACGATACGAATTGCCATAATGCCCCTGCTATGAGGCTGGCTGGTAGCGTAGATAGGCTTATTGAAGTATGGAAGGTACCGAGGGCAGTGCCTCTTATCTCTTCCTTGGAGATATCAGACACCAATGCTCTGGCTGTACCATCAGTCAAGGCATAAACAAGACCGTAAAGAATAAAGAGCATTATAAAGTATGTCAAGGAATGCAGAAAGGCGAAGCCAAGGCAGGTTAATCCGAACAGGAAATAACCGGCTAAGAGAACCTTTCTTCTTCCTATCTTATCAGAAAGTATGCCTGCAGGTATTGAGAACATAGTGTATACTATATTGTAAATGATGTAAAGAAGTATAGGCATGACTATTGATAAATCCTTTGCAAAGAATTCCTGCGATCGCAAAATAAAGAACATGTAGCTGAAATTGCCCAAGGAAAAGATAGTGGCTATCAGAATGAATATCTTGAGTGGTTTTGAGAGTTTCTTTAGGTCAATTTTTAAGGCGATCTTTTTTCTTTTTACTACCTTTTCTTTAACTGGGATTATGGGAGCAAGTGCAAGAAAGGCAATGATAGCTGCTGCAAGGAATATTGTTCTGAAATCTAAGCCAAAATTCCATATTAAAATAAAAGCAAGTGCCGAGCCTATTACTGCTCCTGCGCTGTCCATTGCTCTGTGTATTCCGAAGCCGCGGCCTCTTCTTCCTTTTTCAGTTGATACAGCGAGTATAACATCCCTTGGTGCTGTTCTTATTCCTTTGCCGAATCTTTCGAATACACGTAGCGCAAGTATATGCTGCCATATTAATGCGAACGGAAATAACAGTTTTGCTATGGCAGAAACGCCATAGCCGGCAAACACAAGCTGCTTTTTCTTTCCGAACTTGTCAGACCAGTAGCCTGAGAAGACATTAAGCATACTCGATATACTATCGCCTAGGCCGCCTATCAGACCTACGATAAGGCCTGCACCGCCTAAGGCAGTGATGAACATAGGCAGGATTGGTGTTATCATTTCGCTGCTTATGTCTGTAAAAAAACTCACAATACCGAGAAGAATGATGTTGTTCATAGATAAAATTATGATTAAAAGTTTTTAAGTTCAGCTTCCTTCTCCTTAAAAACTTTTCCTTTATCCTTATAATGTGTTTATATGAAGCCGGTATCATTGGGCGTAGGAGGATTAGAAGCTGGCGAAAACAGCAAGAAGATAGCTTTTTACCAGGTTATGGAAGGTACTGAGCATTCTAGATATCAAAGAACATCACCCGGTATTTTGCAATATATTGCATGGTTAGAGAAAATGGGTCATTTGGTGGATTATTTCACTCATGAACATCTTCTTTTAGATGCATTAGCTAAAAAAAGTTACGATGTCATAGCAATTTCTGCTGCAGAACCGGATTTAAAGTATGTTTATGATTTTGCACCAATGATTAAAAGAGCTGATCCTGGAGTCATTATTGCTGTTGGGGGTTATGTAACAGCTGGTGTTGGTAATCTCCTTATACAGCATCCTGCAATAGATATTGTTGTTGAAGGTGAGGGTGAATATAATTTTCCTTTAGTACTAAAGGATTTAGAAAGGGCACATGAAAGTTCTGAACTTGCTACACTAATACATAAATCCCCACTTGAGACTTATTACAGAAGTCCTATAGAAGATGAGACAGCATCCAAGATAATAAAGTCTTCATTTAACAGGATAGTTGAAATTGATGGTGAGGTAAAGGAGGTGAAAGTACCATTAAACAATGTATATATCAAATCTAAAGATGGTTCTATTCATTTCAATCCATATCCAAATGAAAAAGGTTCTGTTACTGATATTGCTCCTATACAAGGTGAACTTAATAAATTTCTGTCTCTGCCTTGGTATACAACTTATATGTATTACTCTCCAGGATTTGGCCAGCAGATTTATACTACCCAGAGTAGTTATGTCCAATGGATAAATATTGGGTTGATGCTTTCGAGAGGATGTTCTGGTAAAAATGGTAAATGCGTTTTTTGTTCTACCCCTACAGGACTAAGATTTCCGGATGAATCTGCTGTTATTGATATAATCGGAGAGGCTATAACAAAATTTAAGGATCATGAACCTACGAAAATACCTCACAATATTAATTTTCTTGATGATTCTTTTTTCCAAAACAGGAATTGGGCAATAAATATTTTAAGAGAGCTAAAGAGAAAAGGATATTCGCCAAGAATTGGTTTTAGTGCACAAGGTAGGGTAGTTGATTTTTTCAAAAACAAAGAGCTTGATACTGAGCTTCTTGATGCCATTGCTAAGGATCATTTTTCCCAAGAAGTAGGAGTTGAAACGCTGCATCCAGATTCAGCAGAGTATATGGGAAAGGTGCCTAAAGATCAGGGAAAGAAGTATGTTAGAATGGCTAAGGAACATGCTATCGAGTCACTTAGAAGAAACATTCCTACAACATTTTATGCTATTACGATCCACCCCGAATCTACAATAGAAAGTATTGCAGATGATTATGTGGAGTGGGCAGGATTAGCAAGGGAGTGCTATGAAAAAACAGGTAGGATATTTAAGATACATGCCAACCAATTGTTACATCCGCACTCAGTCTCAAAATTAACAGTAGAAAAAACAGGGTTTAAGAACAGTCAACCTATTTTCATTACTTCTAATGATACGAGGAATGAATATGTAGGGGATGGTGTTAGTGGTGATTTTTATATAGTTGTGCCACGTTTAAAGAGATCTAAATATTCAAAAGAAAAGGATCATGTCATTGCAATTTTTAATCCTCTTTTCTATGCCCTTAAACCTGAAGTCAGATCCTTTTTTTTGAAATTATATAATGAAACTAATAAAGGTGATATCATGTCTGAAAATGAAACTGAAATAAAAAAAGAACAATATTCAGATTATATACTAGAAGTAGGTAAAGTGCTTTTAGCTTATGGCGAGGCAGAAAGAGACGTTGATATTCAGAAGAAAGCTAATAAAATAATAGAAGATATGAAATTTGTCATGTCTGATAGCCTTGAAAAAAGAAGAAAATGTTCAGATGAGGCTAAAGGGTTATTATTTGATGCTTTTTATGGCGGAAAACTTGATTTTAATTATGATTTTAGGAAAGTTCAAGATAACATTACCAAAAGATTTGAAGATACCACTATCAAGCTAGGTGAAGAGAGTGAACTAGAGGCTGTGATGGATTATTTGTCTTCGTTATCCTTACATACACTTTCAGAATATAGTAAAATGAGAGTAGGTATAAACCTACCTCCTGATGCTTTTTTCAGGCGTTTCTTGAATGATGCTTACATGCTTTTGACAGAATATGATTATGGTATTGTTAAGGATGGAAAAGGCGGTTATAATCTTGCAGGAGCTGATATAACAGGCAGGTTGGATAAGCTAAGGTCTGCTATATCCGAATTCGAGCACATCTCAGTTTTTATGCATGAGCATAGATTTTCATCTATCGATATGATAGAAGAAGATATTGAAAAATATCTAAAGAGTTGCAAGAAGGTCAGTGAAATTTTTGAAAGAGGCTTTCCACTTGTTTGGCCGAGCGGTGTTTGTACAGAAGATCCGAGAACTGGAGTAAAAACATTTTTCTGATAATGAGTTTTAGAAACCGCTTTTATGCGGTCGGCAGTTCCGATAACCCTTTTCTTTGGCGGATTTTCTGGATGGTCTGGATTTTAATGTCCTCAGGGATTTTTTCAAATTGCACATCAATCAATGAGTAAAAGCCCTTGCCGCCTGTCACGCTTTTTAGTGTTGATTCAAAGCCGAACATTTCAGCAACCGGCATTTTTGCTTTTACTGCAGCTGAGCCTAATTCTATGGTTGTGTCAATCATCTGGCCGCGCTTGTTCTGGACATGGCTCATTACAGGGCCGACAAACTCTTCTGGTATGTCTATACGTATGATCTGCACAGGCTCAAGAAGGGTTGGCTTTGCCCTGAGCATACCTTCTTTTATGGCGTCGCTTATGGCAGGCATAACCTGGGCAGGGCCCCTATGTATTGCATCCTCGTGCAGTTTTGCATCTGTTAATTTAATCTTAATGGCATTGCACGGTTCTGCGGCAAGCGGGCCTTCGTCCATAACTTTTCTGAAGCCGTCTATAACAAGTTCAATAGTCTCGTTAAGGTACTGAATACCTTTAGTCACGTCAAACAATATATTTTTATTATGAATATCCACTATTTTCTTTGCTTCGTCCCTGTTCATACCACAATCTACGAAGGTCGGTATCTGCTGCTTCAAGGTCTTTCTTATGTTCTCTTCATGTATCTTGCCATCAACTATTGCCTGGTAGATTTCCTGCTCCAATGGCTCTGCTGTTATGAAGAACACATTATGCTTGTTTGCTGATTTGCCTTCCACCTCTGGGCTTAATGAACGTACTGTTTCTCTGTAAATAACTATTGGTAAAGATGTTTTAACATCAATGCCTTTTTCTCTTAACGGCCTTTCTACTTTTGCATCTATGTGCAATTCTCCCAGGCCAGATACAAGATATTCTCCTGTTTCTTCATTTATTTTTACAATTAGTGTTGGGTCTTCCCTGCTCCTCTGTTTCAGAAACATGATAAGTTTTGGTAAATCTTTCGGGTCGCAGTCTATGCTCTTTGTAACAACAGGCTCGAATATATGCTTTATGCTTTCGAACGGATGAATTTCCCTGTCCGGATCGCAGACGGTTTCGCCTGAAAAGGCTTCCGGAAGGCCGACTATGCCTATAATGTTGCCTGCCGGGATCTCAGCCATCTGGATTCTTGCAGGCCCTTTGTAAACAGAGACCTGCTGGATTCTTTTCTTCATATGCTGGTTGACGAGCGTGACTTCCTGACCCTTTTGAATAGTGCCTGAAAAGATTCTGGCTGTTGCAACCAAGCCGGCATGAGCGTCTAAGGTTACCTTTGTAACTACAAGGGCTAACGGGCCTTTTGGATTCATTTCAAGCATGCTTTTGCCGATATCATCTTCCATGTCGCCATGCCATATTTTCGGTATTCTGTATTTTTGTGCCTGGACCGGGTTTGGCAGATGCCTTATAACCATGTCCAGAAGTATTCTGTGCAGAGGAGCTTTGTCTGCAAGCTCTTTATCCCTTTCTGTTGAGCAGTACTCTATGATGTCTTTGAATGATATGTTGTTCTTTTTCATGAAGGAGAATGAAATTGCCCAGTTCTTGTAGGCAGAACCAAAGGCAACAGAGCCATCCTCTACTTTTACGATCCATTTTTCTGCATATTCCTTTTCAACGTATTTCTGGATAAGCCTGTTAACCTCTTTTATGATCTTGGCGAATCTTTCCTGCATCTGCTCAGGCGTTAACTGAAGCTCTCGTATAAGCCTGTCTACCTTGTTTATATACAAGACTGGCTTGACCCGCTCCTGCAAGGACTGCCTTATAACGGTTTCTGTCTGCGGCATCACGCCTTCTACTGCGCATACAACTATTACAGCACCGTCGACTGCACGCATAGCACGGGTAACATCACCACCAAAATCCACGTGGCCGGGTGTATCTATAAGATTAATGAGAAAGTCCTGACCTTCATATTCATGCACCATTGATACATTAGCTGAGTATATGGTTATTCCTCGTTCCTGTTCCTGTTTGTCGAAGTCAGTGAACAACTGCTGGCCAGCAAGTTCTTCAGATATTATGCCTGCGCCTGCAACCAGATTGTCAGTCATCGTAGTTTTTCCATGATCAATATGGGCAGCTATGCCTATATTCCTGATATTACTAGGCATATACATCAATTTTTGAATTGCTTCAACAGTCGTCTTTCCCATACTGATTCCTATTCTAAGTGTTCAAACACAAGCTTAAAGATTAGCTTAAACTAATGTTGCGAAGCTTAAAAAAGATTTTGATTATAGGGGTTGACACTGAATTGGGGTGTGAAGATGGAATTGGCTAACAGGAAGACTTTAGAGGACATTATTATCAGTAGGGTCTCTGAAGACCCTGAGAAAGAGGTATGCGGATTTCTGCTTACTGACGGGACTGATGTAATAGAGATATATGCTGGTGTTGGTAACGAGGATAGCGCTACAATGCCGTTGCGAATACCGCTAAATACTGCTTCTGCAAGGCATTGTTTAACTGAACTAAAAAAAAGAGGTGTAGCTGTTCGAAAAATGCTGCCTTGCAAAAAAGGCATGCCATTTTTTGTATGTTATCACTCGCATCCAAACGGCGACATCGTGCCTTCGAACAATGATATAAAAAAATACCTGTTTTCCAGCTATCTATTTGGATTAGTGCTAATAAATTATGGCCGCGGTTTACATAGACTCAGATGCTATGAGGTTATCTGCTCGCCTGACGGCAAATTCAACTGGTGGAAGATGAAGAAGATAAGGTGTAGTTAAATGGCAGGGGAAAAAGTTTTTTACGTAGGGCATAAACTAAATGACAAAATAGTATGCTATAATATTTTTATGACTCAGGAACCTGAGATCTTCAAAAGTCCTTATGTTGCGTTTTTTGTTTCAATAGACTTGAATTGTACATGCCATCTGGAAAATGACGCTAAATGGTGTGTTTACAGAAGGCGTGAAGATGGCAAATTTGAGAAAGTGAACTTTAATTTATAGAATTATCTTGAGCCTGAGGCCTCGCCTTCTATGCGTTCTTTTTCCTTAATTGCAGCGCTTTCGTTAGAGCCTTTATACGCTGCTAACAATTCCTCAGCAAGAGTCTGCTTTATGCTCTTCTTGCTTGAAAAGGATTTCCTGTATGCACCGTTGGCAAAATTCCTTAGGGTCTTGTCTATTCTTCTTTGCGGCGCTGTTATGACAGCATCCCTTGCAATTATGCTACCCATCTGGTAGGATGTTATTTCTTCCCTAGCTGCTGCATTTTCAAGCGCTCTTATAAACATCTCTACTGGGTTATTGTTTTCCTTTTTTTCCATGATTTCAAAGGCCTTTTCAATTATGCTTAGTGTCTGGGAAAAACCGCCTGATAACTTGCCTGATGTCAGCCTATGCCTTTTTCCAACATGGCCTGGTACCATTAAGTGCAGTGCCAGCCTTTCAACTATATGCATTTTTGATTTATGGAAACGCTTTCTGTAAGCACCAGCGCTTCGTGGCAATAGTTTTGGTTTTAAGGTTATATAATTTTTAAGACCAGGATCATTTATAGGAATATCACATGACCATTTTCCGAATAATTTTATTTCAGGAAGCTTGATATCCTCTTTTATCGTTTCTTTTGCTGCTTTTTTATTATCGGTTTTATCTGTTTTTTTATCAAGTACGTCCATTATTTATTACCTCGTTGGTTTCTGCTTTTTACCGATTCTTACCATTTCAAGACAAATATCGTTGACTTTTACAACCTTCCACTTAACGCCCCACATGGAGCCTACTGCACCACCCTGGGAACCGCCCATGCCCTCAACTGTAACCTGATCGTGCTCGTTTATGTGGTTGATGGCTCCGGTTTTTGGCACAAAGGCAGTAATCTGCTTTCCGTTTTTTATTAATCGAACACGAACACATTTAATAAGGCCTGAGTGCGGCTGCTTTTGCTCTACAACACGCTTTTCAAGTACAATACCCTTTGCCTGTGGAGCGCCCTCTAAAGGGTCTTTCTTTTTCTTTAGCCCCAGGACTCTGTTCCTGTATTTTGCCTTCTTCCATCTAGCCTTATTCCTATCTTTTATGAGTTTTCTTGCTGCATATGTTCCGGCCATATCAATCCTTTTCCTGAACTGAATTGACGCAAAATTGTCTGAAGCACGAAGTGCTTCTGTTTGCTTTTGCGTTGTTTTGTTTCGTCTTGACCCAAAATGGAGGCTTCCGCCTTCCACAAAATCGAGACTTCTATCTTACTTCTATTCTACCCATATTAGATGGTTAAATATTAATACATATTTTGCATATTAATTTTTCTTAAATACATAATCTATCATATTTACATATTTGAATATAACGATATGTTTTAAATAGCTTTTTGATATAACACAATTATGCCATCTAAATTACTAAAGGCGCTTTCTGACCCAACAAGGCTAAAAATAGTGGAACTCTTAAATAACGGAGAAATATGTGCCTGTAAGTTTGCCCCGCTTACAAAAAAGGCTCAGCCAACAGTTTCCCAGCACTTAAAAATACTGGAAAGTGCCGGAATAGTAAAATCAAGGAAAGAAGGAAAAATGATTCTTTACAACGTAACTGATAAAAGAATTTTTGATTTGATTAAAAACGCTAGGGAGATAGGCAAATGATTGATATTATTCTGAAAGCTTTGTTTGCCGGAGTTTATGCTCTGATAGACTATTTAGGAGCTCATGTATTGACGTGCTTGGTTCCGGCATTCTTCATAGCAGGTGCAATGTCTGCTTTGCTTCCTAAAGAAAAAATAACAAAATATCTTGGAAAGAATGTTCCGAAATATAAGGCCTATTCTTTATCAGTGGTAGCTGGACTGCTGCTTGCTGTATGCTCTTGTACCATACTGCCATTGTTCGCTGGAATAAAAAAGAAGGGTGCTGGCATAGGTCCTGCAATAGCTTTTCTGTATACAGCTCCTGCCACAAACATTTTGGCAATAGTCCTGACAGGAAGCGTTTTAGGCTGGGAATTCGCTGCTTCAAGAATAATACTTTCAGTTACGTTTGCAATATTGATTGGAATTATAATATCTTCATTCTTTAAGGAAGAAGAGAAAAAAGAAGATAAAAGATTAGTTAAAAAAACGGTAATGAAGCAAGAAAAATCTTATGGAAAAGGAGAATCAAAAACAGGCACACTTCAAAAATTTAAAGATGGAATTATACATTATCATCTGCTTATATTTTTTGCTACTTTAATCGCTATTCTGATACTAGGGGCTTCAAAAATAGAGACTATTATAAAATCAGTATCCTTAATCGGTTTGATTTTTATATTGCTAGTACAACTTAAAACCAGCTTCAAGAAAGAGGAAATTAAAAGCTGGCTGAGCGAGACATGGATATTTTTCAAGTTAATATTTCCTTTGCTTTTTGTCGGTATTTTTATTGCAGGCGTATTGACGTCATTAATACCTGAGAATTTTTTGGCTAACTATGTTGGCAGCAGTAATATATTTTCTAACTTAGCTGCTGTCTTGTTCGGAGTATTTATGTATTTCCCTACTTTAGTTGAGGTTCCCATGGCAAAGATGTTCTTAGGTCTGGGAATGGCTAAGGGACCTTTGCTGGCTTATCTGCTGGCAGACCCAGTAATATCTCTGCCGAGCATACTTGTCGTAAGAAAGATAATGGGAACAAAGAGAACTCTGGTCTATGCACTTCTGATAATAATATTCTGCACGTTGTCTGGTTTGATATATGGCATGTTTATGGGGTAAACCATATGAAAGAAGAACTCTGGTTTGGGATAAAAAGAAGTGAAATTGATTGGTTTCCAACCATCGAGAAAGATAACAGTTTTTTTGTCCGTCAGAAGTATACCAGGATTTCCAGGCAGGTCAGGATGCATGCTGCATGAAACAAAATAAGCAAAAAAGGTAGTAATTATGAAGATAATTCTTTATACAGCACCGGCTTGCCCGTTTTGCATAATAGTGAAGAATTTCCTCAATAAAAATTCGATAAAGTTTGATGAGATAGATATATCAAAATATAGGAAAAAGAAAGAAGAAATGGAAAAAAAGAGCAATCAGTCCCAGGTTCCAGTTACGGATGTAGACGGAACCATAATTATTGGCTACAGCCTTAAAAAGCTCAAAGAGGCGTTGAAGCTGGAATGAGTACCATAAAAACTACAATAAAAAGATTCTTTGAATCAGGATTTAACATTTACTTAGTTATAGCCTTGATTGCCATCGGGGTATCTGGTTTCATCCTCACAAGTGAACCTTTAGCCAGCCAAGAACAGGGTGAGATGGCAATCCATTTTTTCTATCTTCCCACATGCCCGCACTGTGCTGAGCAGAAGCCTATATATGAAGAGCTGAAAGCTGAAACACCTGATTTAATCTTCTATTCGCACGACGCATCGTCACAGGAAGGCTCTGCATTGTTCTATAAAATGGCTACAGAAGCAGGGCTTGACACATCAAGGCTTGGGGTTCCTACCATATTTGTCGGAAAACATGCCCTTGTCGGCGTTCACACCAAAGAACAGATAAAGGACGCTATTCGCGAATGCATGGAAGAATGCAAAGCAGGCAAAAATCTGAGCATTGAAACGCAGGAAGTAAGAACAAGCTTCACAGACTTTGAGCTTCCTTTCATAGGAAGAGTCGACCTAACTGCATATTCCCTGCCAACACTGGCCATTGTTCTTGGTCTCATTGACGGATTCAACCCGTGCGCCATGTGGGTTCTTGTTTATCTTATAGGGCTACTGATTGGGGTAAGAGACAAGAGAAAAATCTGGATAATTGTAGGGAGCTTTGTTCTTGCATCAGGTATCCTCTATTTCCTTTTTATGACAGCATGGCTTAACATCTTCCTGCTTGTAGGGTACAGCAGAATTCTTACGATACTCATAGGCCTGATTGCTTTGGGTGGTGGCATCATCAGCCTGAAGGAGTATCTGACTGCCAAGGGAGAGCTGGCATGCAAAGTTGGTGACGAGAAAAGCCATAAAAAGACCATAAGAAAAATGGAAAAAATTGTCACACAGCCGCTTTCTATAGCTATTATAATCTCTATAATCGGGCTGGCTTTTGTAGTGAATTCAGTTGAATTCGTATGCTCGTCTGCAATACCTGCTGTCTTCACCCAGATCCTAACATTAAGCGGGATATCTACCTTACAACATTATTTGTATATTGGTTTGTATGTATTCTTTTTCATGCTTGACGACCTTCTGATATTCGGCATGGCTGCATTTGCCATAGGAAGCAGTCTCGGGGAAAAATACGCCAAATACTGCAAGCTTTTAGGAGGAGTAATACTAACGATTTTAGGTTTCATTATGGTATTTGCTCCGTACCTGCTTAGATGAGGTGTGACTATGAAGCATCCAAAGAAAATCGATAAAGAAATGATAATTGAGCCAAGAAAAAGATACAGCCACATGCCAGACAAAAACAGGCTTTACGACTGTATAGTCATAGGTTCAGGTGTAGCTGGCTATTCTGCTGCCATGTACGCTGCAAGGCTTGGATTGAAAACCCTTATCATCGGAGAAGTTCCTGGCGGAACCATTGCATTAACAGGCACAGTAGAAAATTATCCGGGTTTTGTGTCAATTGATGGCCAGATGCTTGCCCAGCTTCTGGAAAACCATGCAATGGATTATGATGTTGACATGCTCACTGATATTGTTGAAAATATAAATTACGACAAGAATAAGAAAATCTTTACAACTCATACTGAAAAGAAGTTTTTCAGGTCAAGAACAATAGTCTTGACAACAGGAGCAGACGTAAAAAAGCTTGGCGCTCCAGGCGAAGAGGAATTCTTTGGCAGGGGTGTTAGTTACTGCGCGCTCTGCGACGCTACCACAGTAAAAGGCAAAACTGTTGCTGTTGCAGGTGGCGGAGACAGCGCTGTCAAAGAGACTGTCCTGCTTACTGAATATGCAAAGAAGGTCTATATTATTAACAATGAGAAAGATATCCATCCTGAATCTTCAAATTACGTGCGACTAAAAGAAATGGCAAGAAAAGGTAAAATTGAGGTTATCAATGGAACTGAAATAACAGAAATAAAGGGCAGGAAGAGGATCGAAAGCGTAGTCCTTAGCAGGAAATACAGGGGAAAAGAAGAACTGGTTCTTGAGGCCTTGTTTATCTACATAGGAAGATTGCCGAAGAGCGAACTTGCAAAAACGCTTGGTGCAAAACTTAATCATAATGGCGAAGTTATTGTTAACAGCAATTCTGAAACTAATGTTCCAGGTTTTTTTGCCGCAGGCGACGTGACAAACACAGAATGGAAACAGGCAATCATAGGAGTCTCGCAAGGAGTGACTGCTGCATATTATGCTTATCAGTTCATCAACAATCTTGGAGGCGTCGGTAATAGGTAAAGAAGCGTGGTTTGGGATTCCAAGAGAAAAGATTAACTGGCATCCTACAATTGATTACAGTAAATGCAATAGCTGCCTGTCATGCTTCAGGAAGTGCACACACGGTGTATATTCTGTGGTTAGGGGAAACCCTAAGGTAACATCTCCAAAAAAATGTGTGATAGGGTGTACTGGCTGCCATAGCATATGCCCGACAGGCGCTATAAGCCATCCCCCTAAGGAATATTTGCAAAAATTGTCAAAACATAAAGATTTTAAGGTAGAATGTAACTGCGGAGGTAAATGAAGATGAAAATTTATGATTTGAATGAAAAAACCCTTTTCTCCTCAGAAAAACCTATCAAAAGACATTTTCTGAATGCAAAGGGCTTTCATGCGGCATTGATATGTCTCAAAAAAGGGGTTGAACTTCCATCTCATCCAGAAGATTATGCTGTATTATTGACGGTTCTAGAAGGCAAAGGGATTTTTACAGATATTAATGGACAGCATACCTTAACAAAAAATCAGAGTATTTATATTAAAAAAGATGAGATAAGGGGCATAAAGGCAGAGGAGGATTTGGTTGTGCTTGGCATACAAGACAGAGGAAAAGGAGGATGTAAAAATGGAAGATAAAAAAGGCGAAGACAAAGAAAATGCGCATGAGGTGAAATGGGAAGCTGGAAAGAACACCCATGAGAATATTATCTATGTATGCTTTGGCGGCATGTCGAACACAGGGATAACTGCTGCACAAGCGAGCATGGGGGCTGTGAAGGAACTTGGGCTGAAAAAGGCAGCAATTGGTTGCCTTGGTGGACTGCCGACTAAGGTCGGTCCAGTGTACGGTAAAACCAAAGCCGCCAAGAAAGTCATCACAGTTGACGGATGTTCATTTGAATGTAGTAAGAAAATTGTGGAGGCTGCTGGCTTCAAAATTACGAAGAGCATCATACTCACGAGGGATATAGGCATGAAGAAGAAAGCGTTGCATGAGGACATTGGCGGTGACCTGAAAGGAGTGGCGGAGTACATCTCAGATAATGACATAAGAAAAGCCAAAGAGCTCATTATAAAAGCCATATTGGAAGAATAATGGGTAAAAAATAGAAAGCTCATTGGGATTCAAACATGCCGAACCATGACTTCCTGGTAAGAAGTCTGTACAGAGCGTATGAATGTAAGTGATAAATATGGAACAAATATTAAAGTTTTGCCTGTTTTGTAAAGAAAAGTATTCCCGCATAATCATAGCTACATTAATAATAGCAGTAATCAGCGGGTTTTTCACTTCTTATGCCGGAAGTTTACTAAAACCACTAACGATTCCCCTCATATTTATTATGATTGCTTCTATGGGTTTTACAATTACACTAAAAAGTTTTGCTTTTGCGTTTAAAGAGATAAAGGGGTTCTCATTCGGAATAGCTTTAAACTTTATATTAGCCCCATTATTATGTTATGCCATTTCACTATTTGCCCAAAACCCTGCTATCGCAACTGGCTTAATATTAATAGGCGCTGTTCCATGCGCAGGCATGGCAATTGTCTGGGCTGGGCTGCTCGATGGTGATGTGCCTCTTGCAGCATTAATCAATGTGGGAACAATGGTTGCAGCTCCATTTCTCATTCCTTTCATAATGCTTATTTTTGCCGGCAGTTACTTGGAGATAAATACATTTGGCATGTTTTTAACTCTCATTTACACAGTTTTAATTCCAATTATAACGGGAATTGCTCTTAGAGAAGTACTTGAAAAGAGAAAAAAGGACACTAAGAAATGGCAGCCTGTATGTCCTGCAATTTCAAGTATATGTGCTGTATTTCTGATGTTCATAGCTGTAAATACTTCGATGCCGATACTGCTGAAGAATCTAAATTTACTTCCATCTCTAGCTTTTTCGATATTATTAATATTTCCTATCTTGTTTGGATTCGCCTACGTCATCAGCAGGCGATTTTTCAACAGGGCAAAAAATATTGCAATAACCTACTCTTCTGGGATGAAGAACTTGCCAATAGCTCTTGGAATTGCAATGATATCTTTTGGAAGTTTGTCATCATTGCTCATTGCCTTGGCTTTTGTCTTTCAGATGCTAACAGCTGTTTTATTTTACAGACTGTTTGCAAGGCGTAAAAATGGACAAAAAAGTTATAAGTATTGATAATCAGCAATATGTAACATAAAAAATTGTAAAGGACTTAATTAAAAAGTAGATGAGAGGTGATTAGATGAAAATTGAAATTCTAGGCACAGGATGCCCGAAATGCAAAAAGCTGGAAGAAAATGCGAAGAAAGCCGTTTCTGAGCTAAAGATAAGGGCTGAGATACTCAAAATCACGGATATAGGAAAAATCATAGAGTATGGAGTTATGTCAACGCCAGCTTTGTTGATTGACGGAAAAACAAAAGCAGAGGGCAGAATTCCGGATGTTGACGAAATAAAGAAATGGTTGAAGTGATAATATGTTTATAACAGATTTACTCTTTGCAGGAATTAATGCACTGACTGAATACTTGTCAGCACATGTTTTAACATGCTTAATCCCAGCCTTATTTATCGCAGGGGCAATTGCAGTTTTTCTTAAGAAAGAATCTGTTTTGAAATATTTAGGCCCAAGAACTAAAAAACATATTTCTTATTCTGTTGCTGCAGTTTCTGGAACAATTTTGGCTGTTTGTTCATGCACAATACTGCCTTTATTTGCAGGCATAATGAAGAGAGGTGCTGGATTAGGCCCTGCCATAACCTTTCTCTTTTCAGGACCGGCAATAAACCTTCTTGCAATAATCTACACTGCACAAGTTTTAGGTTTTGACATTGGTGCAGCAAGGGCAATCGCTGCTATTTCAATGTCAGTAGTAATCGGCTTAATAATGAGCGTCATTTTTAAGAAAAAATCAGAAAAAAGTGATTCCAAACCCCTAGATTTAGCATCAAAAAGCTCCAGGTCAAAGACGACCAGCTTATCCTTCTTTGCGCTTCTGGTTGGGATATTAATTGTCAATGGACTTCAGATTGATTTTAATCTGAAACTGGCTGTTTTTGCTGTATTATTAACTCTTCTGATAGTATTACTGAAACTAAGATTCAGCAAGAAAGATAATATTGAATGGTTCAAAGAAACATGGGGCATTACAAAACTTATAATACCATATCTGCTTATAGGCGTCTTTATAGCAGGGATAGTTGGGTTTTTGCTTCCCAGAGAAATAGTGCAAGCCTATCTTGGTGGCAACAGCTTACTGGCTAATCTTATAGCATCTGTTTTTGGGGCATTCATGTATTTTGCGACTCTCACAGAAGTTCCAATCATCGGGGAACTAATGAAATTAGGTATGGGCAAAGGTCCTGCTCTTGCTTTACTGCTGGCTGGACCAAGCTTAAGTTTGCCGAGTATGTTAGTAATAAGGAAGATATTGGGAAATAAGCAGACACTTGTATATGTCAGTTTAGTCATAATTTTCTCGACAATCGCAGGGTTATTGTTCGGAGGTTTGTAGAATAGAATAATAAGGGGACATAAAATTAGAATATGGTGTAATATTATGAAACTTTTTGACAGATTTATTGTTCTCAGCGTTATTTTTTCAGTTATTCTTATTTCAGGCTGTGTGAACAACGGGCAAAAAACCATTGAGAACAACAGTTCTGCTGAATATACTAGCACATCATTTAATGTTGAAAAGGTGGAGATAATACATTTTCATGGCACTCATCAATGCTATTCCTGTATAACTGTCGGAAGCCTTGCAGAAGAAACTGTCAATACATATTTTTCCGAGGAGTTAAAATCTGGGAAAGTTACTTTTGCCCATGTCAACGCCGAGCTTCCGGAGAACAGGGAACTCGTCCTGAAGTACAATGTAACTAGCGCCTCTCTGTGGATAGGAGTCTATGATAATAACGGTTTCCATCCCGAACAGAATGTTAACGTATGGTACAAGATAAACAATAAGGATGACTATATGAGCTATCTTAAAGGGATTATAGAAAATAGATTATCAGGCGATTTTACTTGATAGACATAATGCCCTTCATGGAATCCATGGGAACAAGCGATTTTTCATTAATTGCTGCATTTTTTATCGGCCTAATGGTTGCAATAAGCCCATGTCCACTTGCTACAAATATAACTGCCATTGCCTATATTTCCAAAAAAATCAATAACGGCAAAACTACTTTGATTACCAGTCTTGTTTACACTCTTGGAAGAATGTTTACATATGTTTCGTTGGCAAGCTTGGTTGTCTATATAGGCGTAAACATTCAGGCAATATCCATTTTCTTGAATAATTACGGAGATAAGATGTTGGGTCCTCTACTAGTTTTTGTCGGATTGGTGATGCTAAATGTCATCAAACTACCTTCCTTTAAAGGAAGTTCTAAGCTAGACAAAGTAAAAGAGAAACTGTCAGAAAAAGGGTATTTAGGCAGCTTTCTGCTGGGCATTGTTTTTGCTTTGGCATTCTGTCCTATCAGCGGTGTTTTGTTTTTTGGAATGCTCATACCTCTTTCATTAAAATTTTCAGACGCATTACTAATACCGTCTGTATTTGCATTTGCAACAGGATTACCTGTAATCATTTTCTCTTTAATCCTTGTTTACAGTGTTTCTAAAATAGGAAGAGTCATGCACAAGGTTCAGACATTTGAGAAATATACCCGGTATGTTGCCGCAATTGTATTCATTCTAGTGGGGCTATACTACATTTGGAGCTTCTGGTGATATGTTAAAAATAGAATTCCTATACTACGATAAAACTACTTGCAGAAGATGTATTTCTACAGACAAGTCTGTGAAGTTGACTCTAAGGGAATTGAAAAAAGTAATAAAGAATGCCAAAGTAAAGGTTTATTTTAAGGAAAAGAAATTGCCAAAATCAAAAACTCACCTTTCACCATCTATCCTGATTAACGGCAAGGATGTCGAAAAGCTGATTAGTAAAAATTCAAGATTAAAATCAAATGTTTGCTCGGATTGCTGTCAGTTAACCGGGTGTCCTGTGAATTGCAGAACTTTTAGATACATGGGTAGGAGTTACAATTACATACCAAAAGAAATGATTATGGAAGCTGTAAAAATTGTTCTAAAACACAGTAAAACAGGTTGTATTAATAAAAAAACAGTCTAATGTTTTGAGTATTTTTTAAATATTAATACATGCTGGCATGTATTTGTTTTGTATATTCCCTAACATACAAGTTTATAAAACTTATCGGTTCAAACAATAGTTACATCCTTTTCCTGAACACTGGCAGAAAGAGCTTTTGTTAAATATGTAGACATAGCACCCCAAAAAGCGAAGAAAGTAGATAAAGTGGCTAGTTATGCTCAATCCGCTTCCGTCCCGCCTAAGAAGATTTAAACAAAGCAGCCAATATATAACTTAATGATGAAGATTACCACGCCAGTATTGGTCAAAGGAAAAAAGCCTGCACAGCTTTATGATTATATGATTCATATGAACGCGGAGCGAGCCAAGAAGTGGCACTCAGCTCATGCAAGAGGAACGCATTGGCACAAGCATAAAGAATCAACCGATATTCTTAAAGTCGGTGATGTGGTACAGTTTGAAGAAGAAATCAGCGACTTAAAGATTAATTACAAATGGACCATAAAGAGATTAGAGCGGCCAAAGCTGTTCCTAATGAAAGTAAAGTTCCCCTATCCTATTTATCTGCAACTATCCTTTTTGCCGACGAATGGAGGGACAGAAGTTACGCATGAGCTGAGAATTGGGTTCAAATTCCTTGGCTTGCAGAATCTCTTTGACTGGGTAATGAGCAAAACAAGGTTCACTCCGCAGAGGATTAAAGCAATAAAACAGCATGCTAGAGAAGAATTTAAGAATTTAGAAAAACTGGCGTGACGGCGGGACTCCGTGACTTCTCGCTTCGCTCGACCGCTATCAGTTCATTTAACCTTTTCCTGTTGATGCACAAGAGCGGGTTTCGTAAAGGCTTAAATATTAATACTTTAGTGCAATAGCTAATTTATGGGGCAAGATAATAGTTTTGGGCGACCTGTCAGAGGCACTATTCTTGAGAATGTTAGTCGGTTAGATCCAACTACTGGGGCATTACATCAGCAATTAAAAATTGCAGCTGATCCATTAAAAAGTGAATCAGAAGGAATCCCTTATAGAAGTACTACATTCAGTTCAGCAGTACTTCCAGATAAAAATGGATTATGCCATTGTTATCAAACTATCACAGAAACAGTTTCTATACTGCGTGGGGATATGGTAGAAGTTAACTCTATTTCTTATACTCCAAGGCTTTAATTATTTTTACTTTATCCAGCTCTCGTCAGTGACGATCATGCTGTGCGGATGGCTTTCTTCTACCCCTTTTTGTGATATTCTGGTTATTTTTGCCCTGGTTTTCATGTCGTTTATATTGCCTGCGCCTATATAGCTCATCGATGATCTGAGGCCGCCGATAAGCGAGAATATTATATCATTAAGTGATCCTTTATAGGGAACAAGGCCTTCAATGCCTTCAGGCACGAATTTCGACTTCTCCTGGAAATAGCGGTCAGCTGTTGCTGCTTTTGAGCCCATTCCCCTGTATTTTTTGAATTTCCTGCCTTCGTTAAAGACTATTGTGCCAGGCGATTCCTCAGTGCCTGCTAATATATTGCCTAACATCACAGCATCAGCTCCAACAGCTATGGCTTTGGCTATATCAGATGGATAGCGAATTCCGCCATCTGCTATGACAGGTATGTTATAATTTTTTGCAACATCAGCTACGTTCGCAACAGCTGTCAGCTGCGGAACGCCTACGCCAGTAACTATCCTTGTGGTGCAGATAGAACCAGGGCCTATGCCGACTTTCACGCAGTCAGCTCCTGCTATTATAAGGTCTTCTGCTGCCTCTCTTGTAGCTATGTTGCCTCCAACAACCTCACAGTCATAAGCTCTTTTTATAAGCCGGATAAAATCCAAAACTTTTTTATTATGGCCATGCGCAGTATCAACTACTATAAGGTCTGCTCCTGCTGCAAGAAGTTTTCTTACTCGCTCTTCATCAAGGCCAACAGCAGCAGCTACCATAAGCTGGCTGTTGTTATCTCTAGTTGCTTCTGGGAATTTTCTTCTTCTTAGGATGTCCCTGACAGTTATCAGGCCTGCAAGCTCGTTATCTTTATTCACTAGGGGCAGCTTTTCTATCTTGTTCTTGTGCATTATTTTTATGGCATCGTTAATATCAATATTCTCATCGCCTGTTATCACGTCTTTGGTCATGACCTCTCTCACTGTTTTTTCTTCATCTTCCTCGAACCTGATGTCTTTTGCTGTGAGTATTCCGACTAGTTTATTATAAGCAATAACAGGGAAGCTTGTTACTTTTTTTTCTGCAGAAAGTGCTTTAACAAACCTTAGTGTGTCATCAGGCGAGATAGTAAGAACGTTTTTTATTATAAGGGATTCGTGGCGCTTTACCTTGGCTACCATATCAACCTGCTCGTCTATGGTAAGGTTGCGATGGATAACACCAATGCCGCCATACCTGGCCATGCCTATGGCCATATCAGTCTCAGTTACTGTGTCCATGGCAGCGCTCAAAAACGGTATGCTTAGTTTTATTTTCTTCGTTATCCTCGTCGTGACGTCTGTTTCAGCTGGCATGATAGAGGTAGCACCAGGCAATAGCAGAAAATCATCAAACGTAAAAGAATCGCTGCATTTCAGCTTATCGGAAAAAATGCCCATATGATAAATTATCGGAAAAATATAAAAATGGAACGGTAATATGGTGTTATAACCTCATTCAGATATTCCTGCAGTTTTCAGGCTTTTGTACAATTTGCCAGCCATTTTTTCAAGTTCCTTATCTATGCCTGGGTTTAACTTATTCTCGAAAATATCATTATAATTGCCTTTAAGCTCACTTCTTGAGCGAAAGCTTTTTTTAGCTACTACTGGGATGCCTAAAGCCTTACAAAAATTGTCAGAGATGTTTTTCAGGCATACGTTTATTGCTTCAATAGAATCTGTGCCAACGACAATGACAATAGCTCTTTTTGTTTTCATTTTGTTTTTGCCTGTATAATACTGCTCGGTATAGAATATGCTGCACCTGTCTATAAAGTCTTTGAAAATCCCAGACGGCATCTTGAAGTAATTCGGAGAAATAAAAACATACCCTTTTGCTTTTTTCATTTTCTCTATTATTTCCGGCATATCGTCTTTTTTGTGGCATTTGAAGTTTTTGTTGCAGTATTCAACACAGCCGTCGCATCTTTCGATGTTCTTTTCTCTTAAAAGAATAATCTCATTCTCTATACCAAGCTTTTTGAAAATCTGCTTTAACCTGCTAAGAATAGCTTCTGAATTGCCTTTTCTAGGGCTTCCGCAGATGCTTAGTATTTTCATGATAGCGGGGGCTGGATTTGAACCAACGACCTTCGGGTAGCCCTACCCTTTTGCTGATGCAAAAGTCTAGACCATATTAAAAATTTATGGGCCCGACGAGCACAGACCGCTAAGCGATGCTTCGCATCGCAAGTTCCTGGCTGCTCCACCCCGCTATAGCAATCTATTAATGCATCATTCTTAAATAAGTTTATTGTGATCGAATGAAGATTCTTGGCATTGATGAAGCGGGACGCGGGCCTGTTATCGGTCCATTAGTTATGTGCGGCTACATGATTGATGAGGGCAATTTGCCTGAATTAAAAAAGCTTGGCGTCAAGGATTCGAAACTGCTTACGGCGAAAAAGCGATCATCGATGCTTGCTAGATTGATGGAATTATCGGATGATATGGTTATATTAAAGATACCAGCCAAGGAGATAGACAAGACACGGACTATAAGCAATCTTAACAAAATGGAGATAGAGAGGATGCAGCATATAATTAACCTCCTTAATCCAGATGTTGCAAAAATAGATGCATTGGAGTCGAATACTAAAAAATTCCATGCAAAAGTCGCGTGTAAAATTGACAAGCGGATAAAACTTGTTACAGAGAACTTTGCAGACAAGAACCATATAGAGGTAGGGGCTGCATCTATTGTGGCGAAAGTCCATAGAGATGATGAGATCGAGAAACTGCACGAGAAATACGGCTTTTTTGGTACAGGATACCCTTCTGACCCCAGGACTATCAGGTTTTTAAAGAATTGGATTGAAAAGAATAAAGAGTTCCCAGATTTTGTGAGGAGTTCGTGGATAACTGCCCAGTGTATAAAGGGTGAAAAGGAGCAAACTGACCTAAAAGGCTTTTAAGAGAATGGTGGTTAAATGAATTTCAAAGAATATTTTGATATTGAGCTTCGCTCGAACCTTATAAACGCTGTAATAGGTGCAATTGTTGGTTACCTGTCTTTTTTAGTAAACCAACCAGGAATTAACATTATAATGATGATAGTTGCTTTAGGCATTACTGCATTTGCAATAAAAAATTTATGGAAGTTAAGCAAGGATTATAAATGGTGGATCAGCAACGGGATTATACTGTTTATTTTCATGTGGTTCATTGTATGGACAATATTCTATAATCTTCAGTTATATTCAACGCTTCCTTAGTGCAGTTGGGTGGTTTATGTGCTAAGAACACATTACGCAAACGAGATAACAGAAAAGCTGGATGGAAAAAAAGTAGTAGTTGGCGGCTGGGTCAAGGTTGTCAGAGAGCATGGAAAAATCAAATTTCTCATAGTCAAGGACAGAAGCGGCGATATTCAGATAACGATAAAGGAAGGGGAATCGCCTAAACAGGTGCTGGACTGCCTAAAAACATTAGGCAAAGAGTACGTTGTGCTTGTTAGCGGATTAGTTAAGAAAAACAAGCAGGCGCCTAAAGGGGCAGAGATAATGCCTGAGAAGATTGATATTCTAGGCAAGGCTGAGACGCCACTGCCGCTGGATATGAATATAAAGTCAGGGCTTGACAAGAGGCTGGATTGGCGGTCAATTGATCTGCGAAAGCCTGATGTAATGGCAATATTCAAGATCCAGAGCAAGATTGTCGAGGGCATGGAAGACTTTTTAAGAAAATCAGGATTCATACAGGTATTCACACCTTGTATTATAGGTACTACATCTGAAGGCGGAGCAGATGTATTTCCTGTTGTTTATTTCCAGCAGGAGGCATTCCTGAGGCAGGATCCTCAACTACACAGGGAGTTGCTAATAGCAGGCGGGTTTGACAAGATATTTGATTTAGGTCCTAGCTGGCGGGCAGAGCCTTCGCATACAACAAGACATATGTGCGAGCATCGCGGTTGCGCAGTTGAGCTTGCATTTATCAGTGACGAGACTGATACGATGCGTGTAGAAGAAGATTTAGTTATATCAGGTTTTCAGCGAGTAGAGCGAGATTGTAAAGAAGAATTGGAACTGCTTGGCAAGAAGATAATAATACCCAAGAAGCCGTTTCCGGAATTAAGGTTTCCTGAGATATATGACATACTTGAAAAATTGGGGAGCAAGGTAGAACATGGCGAGGATTATGGCAGAGAAGATGAAAAGCTCCTGGGCGATTACGTCGCGAAGAAATACAAGCATGAATTCTTTTTTATCAACAGGTTTCCTTTCAAGGTAAAGCCGTTTTATGTTATGAGAGTAGATGACGAGCCACAATGGGCGCGCTCGGTTGATATGATGTTCAAAGGGCTTGAGATGAGTTCTGGCGGACAGAGAGAACATAGATACGACAAACTAATGCAACAGGTGAAGGAGAAAAAAATGAGCTTAGATGAAGTAAAATGGTTTACTGAATTCTTCCGTTATGGCGTGCCGCCAATGGGAGGCTTTAATATTGGCATAGAGCGCCTAACACAAATGCTGCTTGATCTGGAAAACATAAGAGAGGCAGCTCTGTTCCCAAGGGCGCCTGAGAGATTGATGCCTTGAAAAATAAGTTCTAATTATTTTACTACTGTCATTTTATATCCTTTCTTTTCCATGTTTTCTGCAATGTGTTGCAAAGCACCTAAGTAAGCTTTATCTTCAACTGTAATCACTCCCCAACTTTTATCTTTTTCATAATGATAATTAGACCTAGCAACTGCTACTGCGCCTTTTAGTGGTCTTTCAAATTTTTCCCATATTCTAACTCCTAGCGTAGTTTCATCTTTTCTTCTTTCCCTAAAAATAAGAAAATTAATAATCTCTGAGTAAAGATTATATACCTGTAAGGCTTCCTTTCCGGCTGCTTCAGTTAGATCTTTCTGGTAGGTTTTAAAACTGGCTATTGTTGTGACCATAACTAATGTTATTTCAATAAAATTTTTATTATTGGCAAAGAAAAATAAGGAAGTTTCTGCTTTTCTAGCAAGACTTAAGAAGATTTCTTGTTTATAGACTGCTGGTTGTTGGTTATGATTACAGACGTTGGTAAGGTCAGGATAAAAAGAATACCTTGGGGTAGTGCAGAAGGTATCAATGATCATGATAGAGATGTCATAAGATATCATTTTAATAATCATATTAAGGCTTTGAAACAATTCTATGGATGTGAAATAAACAGCTACAGTGACTGGGACAATGCTAAGCGTGCTGTCAGGCTTGTTGCTTGGAATGATGTTAAAGCTGCTGATAGAAATGCTGCTAAGGCTGCTGTTTTTCTTGCTGCTTGGAACGCTGATAGAAATACTGGCTATCTTACCAGAGTTCAAAGTATCGCTTGGAATACTGCTTGGGATATGGGTCTGGATGTTGCTAGTTATGCTAGTTGGCAGATAATAAAGGATATGCCCGGTTATGAAAACGATCCTTCAAGTCATCTCATTAACATTTATGAAATGGGTGTTCTGATAGGCAATTATGATGATAAGCCAACTATTTTAACGAAAAATGGTTGGGATATTGTGTTGCTATAACTTTGACAGAAAGCTTTGAAAGGCTTTGTTTTCATTTAATTATCATGAAAGCCAAGGGAAAGCCTATAGATAAAGGCAAGCTTATAATTGCTGTTCTTATTCCGTTGATTGCTGGATTCATTGGCGGTTTTTTCACTTTTGCTTCTGTGAATGACTGGTATGCTACTATCAACAAGCCTTCATTTAATCCACCGAGCTGGGTCTTTGGCCCTGCGTGGACTATACTTTACATATTAATGGGTGTTTCTCTTTATTTAGTATGGATAAAGGGTATTGAGAGCAGAAGGGCAAAAATTGCTGTTATCTTGTTTGCATTTCAATTATTCCTTAATGTCTTATGGTCTTTACTTTTCTTTGGTCTGCGATCACCATACTATGCTTACCTAGAGATAAATTTTCTCTGGGTTTCCATACTGATTACAATGATCGCGTTTTATCATGTCTCAAAGAAAGCAGCTTATCTGATGGTGCCATATATCCTGTGGGTAAGCTTTGCCACTATTCTGAATTTTTTTGTGTTTATGCTTAATATGTAGATTTATTTTTGAAACTGCTACCTTAGTAGCTAAAAAGCAATGTTAGTTGCAATTTTCGAAGGGCGTGTATTCTTTACATGTGTTCCGCCTCGTGTTATTATCAGTTTTAAATGTTTTTTGTTAATAAAATTACAATATGAAAGCACTAACTCGAGATATAGCTGAAAAAATGGTGGCAGAAGACCCCTGGTTTAGAAGTCAAAGCGCAATTCAATTAATGCCTGTTATACAACCATCTGATAATGTTGCTATTTCTTTCATCCCAGAAACGAGTATTATAGTTGCCGAACTTGAAACAGTAGAATATGATAATAGTCCTATGTTACATTGCCTTTTGTCGGATTTATATAAAAAACTTTCAGGAGAGTTAAACGAGGAATCTAAACTTACGATTGAAAAACTAAAACTAGCAAAAACAGGAAGAGAATACTTATTAGATTATGGAAAGAGGTCGGTAGCTGAGATTACTGTTTCATTACCGCATCAGGGAAGGAGTTTGGACGAAAACATAAAAGCAGCAACAGATTACTTGGAGTCACATAACATAGCAGCTTATCTGCAGTTCAACAATAATTTAAGAGCATACCACCATTTGGAAAAATCTTTAGAATTAAGTGGGAAAAATCCTACAGTATTTAAGCAATTGATTGAACCTCTTGCAATATTATACATGACGCCTTTTGCAATTGAAGCTTCATTTAAAGCGGACTGTTCACAGAAGAGCGGTTATAATCTTTTTGAAGAAGTACCTGTGTTAATAGGAATGCTTAATGATAAATATAACGCTGCCAAAATGAGAGTTGGAAAGAATAATTAATTCATTTCTAAATTTCGGCGTCGGCTCGGCGGAACACCTTCTTAATTTTGGCGCCCTTCGAAAACTCTTCGGGATCACATCTTTCATTAAGAAAGATATGATTGTTGAACCCTAATATCTTTTTAAAAAGCATGCATCAAATTATTATATTATGACTCAGATCGAGATAACGTTTCTCGGGACTACTGCAGCTATACCGACGAATGTCAGGAACCATCCGGCAATTCATTTGCGGTATCAAAGCGAGAATGAATACTGCTACTTGTTCGACTGCGGAGAAGGCACACAGAGGCAGATACTTTATGCTGGATTGAACTTCATGCGGATAGATGAAATATTTATAACGCATCTGCATGCTGACCATTTTGCAGGGCTTTTTGGTCTTCTGGAAAGCATGAGCTTAGAAGGCAGGAAGAAACCGCTAAGAATATTTGCTCCAGAAGCTGAAAAGTTTGTTGAGGCGCTTCAGAGCGTTGGCTACAGCTCAAAGAATTTCGCAGTAATACCCAGGAATGTTGCATTCGAGGGCAATGAGATAGAAATATTAGTTGATGCTGAGGAGTTTACGGTATATGCAATACCTGTGAAGCATGGCATACCAGCTGTTGCATATGCGTTTGTTGAGAAAGACCGCATAAAGATTGACAAGGCAAAGGCGAAGAAGCTCGGGCTGCCTGAAACAGGCCCTTTATACAGGAAAATAAAAGCAGAGGGTTCAGCTGTTTTTAATGTCAAAAAGATAATGCTTGAGGATATATCGATTGTTGAAAAAGGCAAAAAGGTTGTCTATTCAGGCGATACAATGCCATGCAGCAATATTGTAAAGCTTGCCAGCGATGCGGATTTGCTGATACATGATAGCACGTTCTTCACTGATTTAGAAGGAATGGAAGGTGCAAGACATTCATCTCTTGATGAGGTAATGCGCATAGCAAGGCAGGCAAAGGCAAAAGGCGTTGTACTAACGCATATAAGCAGGAGATACCAGGATATAAAGGAGCTTAAGGAAAAAATAAAAGGTTACGAGAACGTTAAAATTGCCAAGGATTTCATGAAGATTGTTCTAAAGTGAGATGCAGAACCGCCTGACGCACTTTGTGCGTCAATTTGGGTTGCATCTCAATTCAAAAACAGAAACATATAAGGTATTTTGAAAGTGATGGTCATGGCTGAATTTTACAAGTCAGAGTTTACTGATGTCTACAAAGAGCTGGAAAGCAGTGATAACGGCTTAAGCAATGCTGAAGCAGACGAAAGGCTGAAGAAATTCGGTCCTAACCAGATAGAAGAGAAGAAAAAGACTCCTGCCTGGGTTTTGCTGCTTGCGCAGTTCAAGAGCATCTTAATATTTATATTGATAGCTGCTTCTGTTATTTCGTTTTTCCTTGGCGATGTGCTCGAGGCATCTGTAATTCTTGCAATAGTAATACTGAACGCTGTTCTAGGTTTTGTCCAGGAAAGAAAAGCAGAGCAGGCATTAGAGGCATTGAAAAAAATGTCTGCGCCTAATGCGCTGGTTCTAAGGGACAATGAAATGAAAAAGATACCTGCAAGCGGTCTTGTTCCTGGGGATATTATTGCATTAAATGTTGGTGATAAGGTTCCTGCTGATTGCAGAATAATTGAGGAGATGAATCTTAAGGCAGATGAATCCATTCTTACAGGCGAGTCAGATACTGTGTCAAAAAAGATAAGCGTTATTAGCAACGATGCTCCGTTATCAGAAAGGTATAATATGCTATTTTCCGGCACAACAGTTGTTTACGGACGGTGTAAAGCAATAGTTACAGGCACTGGGATGAAGACAGAATTCGGAAAAATAGCAAGTGCACTAGAAGGTAAAGATGAAAAAACGCCAATAGAAGAGAAGCTTGGCATTCTTGGCCGGCAGCTTGGAATTATGATAATAGCTATTTGTGCCCTGGTTTTTGCCTTAGGGCTTGTTTCTGGCGGAGAACCATATCTTATGTTCTTAACAGCAGTTGCCTTAGCTGTTGCTGCTATTCCTGAAGGGCTGCCAGCAGTTGTGACTATAACGCTTGCAATGGGCTTGCAGAAGATGGCAAAGAAGAATGCCATAATAAGAAAGCTGCCTGCTGTAGAAACCCTTGGTTGCGCAACTGTCATATGCTCTGATAAGACAGGTACTCTTACCATGAATGAGATGACTGTACGCAAGCTTTACGTGAACGGAGATGCCATAGATGTTAGCGGTGAAGGATATGGCTTAAGCGGAGAATTCTCTGTTAACGGAGCAAAGATAGAGCCTGACAATAACCTAAAGACACTGCTGAAAATAGGCCAGATGTGCAATGATGCTTATTTAGATAATAAGATAGGTGACCCAACAGAGATAGCTTTGCTTGTTTCTGCGAGCAAGGCAGGCGTGGAAGATGAAAGAAAAATCAGCAAGAGGATAGCAGAGTTTTCTTTTGATTCTGTCAGGAAGATTATGAGTGCTGTTTACGATTCTGGCGAAAAAAAAATAATTTACTCCAAGGGCGCAGTTGAAGAAATAATCAAAAAATGCAGCTCTGTCTACGAAAAGGGCGAGATACGCGAGATGACTATAAGTGACAGGGAAAGAATGCTTGGGATGAATCATGAATTTGCTTCAAATGCTCTTCGCGTTCTTGGGTTTGCTTTCAGCGAAAACGAAACAGCTGAAAAGAATCTGGTTTTTGTTGGACTTCAGGGCATGATAGATCCACCAAGGCCTGAGGTGCTTGATGCTGTTGAGAAGTGCAAGAGTGCTGGAATAAGGGTTGTTATGATAACAGGCGACCACAGAGATACAGCTGTTGCAGTTGCAAAGGAATTGAAAATACTGGACCAAGATAATGAAGGTGTACTTACTGGAGCTGAGCTTGACTCAATATCCAATTTAGAGTTTGATTCGATGGTTGAAAAGGTGAGGGTTTATGCACGCGTTTCGCCAGAGCATAAGGTCAGGATAACTGATGCCTTGAAAAAGAATGGTCATATTGTTGCAATGACAGGAGACGGCGTTAATGATGCGCCTGCTTTAAAGAAAGCAGATATAGGCATAGCGATGGGCATAACTGGAACTGATGTTTCCAAAGAAGCTTCAGACATGGTTCTTACAGATGACAACTTTTCATCAATTGTTGCTGCTGTTGAGGAAGGCAGGGGAATATACAACAATATCAGAAAATTTGTTTACTATTTATTATCCTGCAATATCGGTGAGGTTATCATAATAACTGCCTCAATTCTGCTGGGCATATTCTATCCACCGCTACTGCTTCCGCTGCTTCCGCTGCAGATACTTTGGATGAATTTGCTTACTGACAGCCTTCCTGCACTTGCGCTAGGCGTAGAGCAGAAGGATCCTGATATAATGCAAAAAGGTCCAAGGAATCCGAAGGAAAAGATACTGACAAAGAATTCTGTATATTTCTTGCTGTTTATATCTATCATGGTAGCTATTGGAACGCTTTCATTGTTTTATTATAATCTGGATCAAGGAATAGATAAGGCAAGGACTGTTGCTTTCACAGTTCTTGTTATGTCGCAGTTGTTCATTGCGCTTAGCATGAGGTCAGAAAAGCTTATCGTGAAAATAGGGATGTTCTCGAACAAAAAGCTGATAATGGCTATACTTGTTTCAGCTTTGTTGCAGATGGTAGTCATATATATGCCTGTTTTAAGCCATGCCTTTGGCACAGTTTTGCTTAGCCTGATTGATTGGCTAGAAATACTGGCAGTATCAGCTATGATATTCGCTATCCTTGAGGTTAAAAAGTTAATAAGTAGCAAAAACCGAATACAATTATGATTTTAGATATACTAGTTTTGTTATTAGGCATAGCTGTTTTAGTCAAGTCCAGCAGCATAACTATAGACAAGGCAGCTAGGCTTTCATATCTTTCAGGTATAAGCCAGATGGTAATAGGGTTCATTTTCATAGCTGTTGCCACATCACTTCCAGAGTTTTCCATTGGTGTAATATCATCCTTTGAAGGTACTGGTTTGTTAAGCGTTGGCAATCTTGTAGGGGCAAATGTATCAAATCTTATGCTTGTTTTTGGTGCGATGGCACTAATAGGATTCAATTTAGGTAAAAAGTTTGTAACACAGATAGAGAAAGGCATATTTATAACGACGATGATCGCAGTATTTCTTATTGTGCTTGGTGGAGCAAATGCAACTTTTGGCATATTCTGCATTGTTATATTTTATCTGTTCGCAAAAAATGTTATGAAAAAAGGGGTTGTGTCTGACACAGAAAAACCAATATCTAAAACCTGGGTGATTTTTGTAACATCCCTGCAGCTTATAATAGCTATCGGAGTTGTGGTAATAAGCGCTTATGTGGTGACAAATTCCTCGATAAAAATAGCAGATTTCTTTAGTGTTTCTGAGTCTGTAATAGGTGCAAGCATACTTGCAATAGGAACGACCCTACCTGAACTAAGCGTTAGCGTAGCTGCTGTAAGGAAAAAAAATATTTCGCTTGCTGTAGGAAATGTAATCGGATCTATAGTCACTAATTTAGCGCTCATCCTTGGTGTGGTTGCACTCATAAATCCGTTCACTCTTGAACCAGGCATCTACCCGGCACTATTTATGCTAATAGCTGTGAATGTAATATTCTTCTTCATTACTAAAAGGTCGAAATTTGATATTAGCGAAGGTTTAATCCTACTGTCAGTATATATTATTTACCTGATTATTTTATTTTCAGGCATCTGGTGATCTAATGGAATTAAAGAAGAGTATCGGAAAAAAGACACTGCTTTTCCTGGCAATAAATGCTTTTATGGGCGTAGATATATTCTTCTTGCCAGCTATAGGAGTTCTATACTCAGGTACTGCTTCTATCATAGCATGGATATTGATGTCTGTAGTTGCTCTTTTTATATCGTTTTATTTTGCAGAGCTTGTTTCCATGTTTCCGAAAGCAGGGGGTATATACGAATATGTTAAAAGATCCTTTGGCGAGTTTCCTTCCTTTATTCTTGGCTGGACAGCATGGATAGTTTCTAATATAGCAATTGCCATGCTAGTAGTAGGCTCTTTGTTATATCTGTTTCCTAATGCTTCGTTTGTTTTTCATCTAATACTTTCGCTTTTTATAATAATATTGTTCAATTACATAAGCTACAGGGGTATTGATCTTTCTGCAAAGCTGCTGCTTTTCTTCGGACTTATGACGGTTCTTACAATACTTGCTGTTATAATACCTGGCATGCCAGGCGTAGACTTTGGCAGGTTTTATCCGCTCTATGCATCTACGCCAATGTTATTGCTGACACTATATTTTATCTCAGAAAACTTTTTTGGCTGGGAATCTACGACCTATCTTGCAGAAGAGGTTAAAGACGCTAGGACTGTGCTTCCTAAATTCATAATCCTTGCAACTCTTATAGTGTCTGTTATAGAAATATTCTTTGTTTTAGTATTGCTCGGAAGCATAGATACCCAGGTTTTAATTGAGCAGAAAGCGCCATTAAATTACCTTGTTTCAAAGCTGTTTGGAAGCGATTTTGCAAAGATATTTGCTGTAATAATATTCATACCTATGATTGGAACAGCAGCATCATGGATAGTTTCTTCACCAAGGCTGCTTTTTGCAATGGCCCGCGACCGCGTGCTGGTTCCGAGGCTTAAGAGCATACACGAAAAATACAGAACTCCTCATTATGCGATATTGTTGCAGACAGTAGTAACATGTTTTGTGACAATTATAGCAATCGCTGACTATAAAATGTTGCTTTCTCTTTTGTTGCCACTTGCGTTGATAGTATACTCTGTTGTATTGCTTTCATTCTTGAAGCTAAGGGTTAAAATGCCTGGAATAAAAAGGTATTTTACAGCGCCCTTTGGTATAAGCGGACCAAGCCTCATTATATTGTTCAATTTTGTTCTGCTTATTGTTTGGATTGAGCAGGTACCAGGAGCAATCTTTATATTTATAATGAGCCTTATGCTCGTTTCATTCGGCATACCTATTTATGTACTAATAAAACTGCAGACAGATGAAAAATTTATTGAGAAATTTTTTGACCGTTTTTCATGGCTATGGGACAGATCATTTGCTTTATGGTACGGGGAAAGGGAGATAAAAGCAGTTGTTGACAAACTTGGTATAAAAGATGGCTATATTGTTCTTGATTTTGGTTGTGGAACCGGTCGTACAACTTTAGAGCTTGCTAAAAGGGTAGTCAATGGCAGGGTAGTTGCTGTTGATATAAGCAAACAGCAATTAAAAAGAGCTGAACACAAGGCAATTGAAAAGCATGTCTCTAATGTCATATTTATAAAAGAACACCACCTGACGCCGTTTCAGAAGCACTCTTTCGATGCAGTAACAGCTGTTGGTGTGCTTGACCATTTAAAAAATCCGGAAAAGACCTTAAAAAATCTTTTCAGGCTGCTTAAGCCAGGCGGTTGTTTTTCCTTCTTCTCTTTTGGCAAGAGCATGGGCATACCTGCGCATGATATTCTGAGAAGCAGAGAAAGAATAAAGGAATTATTCAGCAAACTTGGCGTAAAAGTCAATATAAAGATAGAAAAGAAAAAAATGACTGAGTATATTTATATATGGGGGAGGAAATGAACACCTTCAATAGAGTTTAGTTCTTTTAGTGTCTCTTCGTCCAAAGGTATCTGGGTTTTATAAATAATGGGGTTTTTCATGCGAACATAATCAATATATCCATGAACATGTAAAATATCTAGGACCTCTTTCATGGATTTAAATTTATCTTTTGCAGTTAGATCAACCTCATATTTGAACATGGTCATTAATAAGAGAGAAACCCTTAAATCTGATTCTTTATGATAATAATTGATGCTTATGGCACCTAAAAGAGAGTTCGTTGCAACAGTCTATGTAGTACATGATAACAAAGTGCTTTTGGTCTTTCACAAAAAGCTGAAGAAGTGGCTTCCGCCTGGAGGGCATATAGATGACAACGAATTGCCGGATGAAACAGCTGTTCGCGAAGTGAAAGAGGAGACCGGAATCGATATCGAGCTGATAGGTGAGAAACAGCATAAGATGTCTGATATTGTTAAGCCATTGTTCAGGCCAGAGGTTGTGCAGCTAGAAGACATAGAGCATAATAATGAGGTGCATCAGCACATAGATTTGTTCTATCTTGCAGTTCCGAAGACGCATAAAATCTGCATGAGCGATGAATCCGTTGATGTGCGTTGGTTTTTGCTGAAGGATATGAAAAAAGAGAAGGTGCCTGAGAATATTAAATATACGGCAAGGCTGATGATCGAGAAGGTTAAAAAGATAAACTAAAAAAGATTAAGGTGTACGGTAATTGCTATGGCTGGTGCAAATACATTCACTGATAGCTTGGTATTGCGGGATAGAAAATTAAGCGGGATAGGCAAGGTCAGAGAGGACAGAGAAGGCAGTTTCATAGTTTTTTCATTCTTGGATAGCATGAGCACAAAACCAAGAAGATATACTTCATACAAGGACAAGGTTGTGGATAATCTTGCTATTTCAACTATACTGGATGAAGTAAAACTAACTGAAAAGATATGCGATGAGGATTTTGAGAGGCTGAAAAAACATATAAAGATCAGGCGCAATGATTTCTAGATTAATTTATTAACTATAGACAATAATAGAATAATACATCTATCTGTGATACTTATGGCTAAAATTGATGTCAACGAGGTCCAGGGTGAAGTGAACTACGAGGCAGCAATGAAGGAATTTGGCATAGAACCAATAGACAAATACCTCAAAAGGATTAAAGAACTTCCTGTTATGTACAGGCGGGGAATTGTTTTTGGCCAGCGCGACTTTGCTCAGATTTTTGAGGCTATTCAGAATAAAAAGCCTTTTGCAGTTCTTACAGGTTTCAATCCATCAGGTCCGCTTCATCTAGGCAACCTATTGTTCTTAAAACAGGCATTATTTTTCCAGAAAATGGGGGCTGATGTTTTTATTCCAATATCGAACGACGAAACGTATGTTTTCAAGAAGGCAGACAGCGTAGAGAAGGCGACGCAAACTGCTATGGACATAGTTATACCAGATATAATTGCACTTGGATTCGACCCAAAAAAAACAAAGATATTTATCTCGACTAAAGAACCCAGGGTCTATGAGCTTGCTGTAAAATTATCTGCAAAAACTACTTTCTCGACAATAAAAGCCATATTCGGATTTACGAATGAGACTAACCCAGGCCAGATATTCTATACGATTGTGCAATCTGCGCACATACTTTTCCCGCAGCTGGATGAATTTGGCGGACCGAAACCTGTGGTTGTTCCAATAGGCATAGATCAGGACCCGTATATGCGCTTAGTCAGAGACATGGCAGACAAGACAGGTTTTGTAAAGCCATCTTCAACTTATCATAAGTTCATGCCAGGTTTGCAGGGAGGAAAGATGAGCGGCTCGAAACCTGAAACATGCATATACCTGAACGAGGATCCAGGCAAGATAAAGAAAAAGATCATGGGCGCATTTTCAGGAGGGGCTGCAACGCTGAAAGAACATAAGGAAAAGGGTGGCAATCCTGACATAGATGTGGCTTGCCAATACCTGTATTTCATGTTTGAGGAGGATGATAATCAGGCTAGGCATATCATTGAAGCATACAGGCAGGGATTAATGACTTCAGGTGATGTAAAGAATATGCTTGCTGAAAAGGTTGAGAAGTTTTTGAAGGATCATCAGCATAAACGGGAGAAAGCGAAAAAGGATATTGAGAAGTTTATGCTCTAGGGAACCCGTACAGTGTTGCTCATTCTGTATGAGAATAATTCAGCGTTTTGTTTGAGGTCTCTTATAAAATCTATATGATACTCTGAAATTCTAGAGCAAGTTAAATAAGCTGGTATAGAACCTAATATTATGGCTAAAGATCCGGCAAGAATACCTGCTTTGTCAATATCATTGATTGATTTATATAGCACGCCAGCTCCGATACCTTCTACAAATACAGTTGCTGCGCCTATTGTCATTGTTAATGCAGCTTCTTTACTAGGAGACTTCATTATATCACAATAATAAGATTGCGAAAGTCTTTTTAAAACTTATATTCTTAAATCTTATTTTGTATTAATTAACAAGGTGATTATTGTAACAAAGAAATTTTACATAACAACAGCGATTCCTTATGTGAACGCAGAGCCTCATATAGGCCATGCTCTCGAGTTCATCCAGACTGATGCTATAAAGCGGTTTCATCAGCTTCTTGGAGAACGGGCTTTATTGGCTACAGGCGCAGATGAGAACAGCCTGAAGAATGTGCAGGCAGCTGAAGAAGAAGGCATAAGCATCAGGCAATTATGCGACAAATATTCAGAGAAATTCAGGAAGACCATGGAGCTTCTTGGCCTTTCTTTTGACAGCTTTGTAAGGTCCTCTGGCAAGGAGCATGTTGCTGGTTCACAAAAGCTTTGGGAGCTATGCAAGAAGGACATTTACAAGAAGAATTACAGAGGCCTTTATTGTGTTGGCTGTGAGGCTTTTTTAACTGAAAGCGAGCTTGTAGATGGAAAATGTCCTGAGCATCTGAAAGAGCCAGAGGTTGTTGAGGAAGAAAATTATTTTTTCCGCTTATCGAAGTATCAGAAGCAGCTGGAGAAATTAATAGAAAGCGATAAGCTAAAGATAGTCCCTGAAACAAGAAAGAACGAGGTTCTCAGTTTCATAAAAAGCGGTTTAGAGGATTTCTCAGTTTCTCGTTCAAAGAAGCGTGCAAAAGGCTGGGGCGTTCCTGTGCCAGGCGATGACAATCAGATTATGTACGTATGGTTTGATGCGCTTAACATATACCAGACCGCCATAGGCTTTGGAAGTGACAATAAGCTTTACAAAAAATGGTGGCCTGCTGATGTCCATGTTATAGGAAAGGGCATTATAAGATTCCACGCAGTTTACTGGCCTGCTATATTATTGTCAGCTGGGCTGGAATTGCCTAAAGCTATATTTGTTCACGGTTATCTTAAAATTAATGGTAAAAAGATCTCAAAGTCATTAGGTAATGTTATCAATCCTGATAGAATGGTACAAACTTATGGTTTAGATCAGTTCAGATATTATATGATCAGGGATAATTCTCCTGTCAATGACGGAGATTTTTCAGAGGAAAGGCTGGTTGAGCGAGTGAACGAAGAGCTTGTGTCTAATTACAGCAATCTGTTTTATCGCGTTACTTCGTTTATAGATAAGAATTTCGGCGGAAAGATACCAAAAGCTGCAATAGATAAAAATATTTCAGCTATCATAAAAGCAAAGGTAAATGATTACAAGAGAAAGATGGAGGAATTCAGGTTAAACGAGGCCCTGGAAACAGCCATATCCCTTTCAGGCGAGGGCAATAATTACTTCCAGAAGAACAAGCCATGGGAGACTGTTAAAAACAATAAGAAAAAATGTTCTGAAACGCTTTTCAATACAGCCAACTTAATTGCAGTTGTCTCTTCTTTGTTATACCCTTTCATACCTTCTTCAGCAGAAAAGGCGCTTAAGGCGCTTGGTTTTTCAGGGCCTTCACTGGATTCCAAGATAAAGGCAGGGACAAAAATAAAAGCTCTGATGCTCTTTAAGAATATTGAAACTAAAATAGAAGAAAAGAAAGAAAAAGAAGAGGAAGCTATAGAAAGGATAGAGGCGAAGGATGGAATGATACCATTTTCTGAGTTTGGAAAAATTGATCTACGCATTGGAACAATTACTGAGGTTAAGGATCATCCGAATGCTGAGAAGCTTTATGTGCTGCATGTAGATCTTGGTGATGAGAAACGCCAGCTCGTTGCTGGATTAAAAGGAATTTACAAAGCTGACGAACTCAAGAACAAGCAGGTCATAGTTGTCTGCAACCTTGAGCCTAAGGAATTAAGAGGAGTAGCTAGTCATGGCATGCTTCTTGCTTCAGAGGATGGGACAATACTTCTTCCTGAAAAGAAGGTAAAGAATGGAAGCAAGGTAATGTAATTGCTATCAATTACTATAGAATTACAGAAAATATTAATGCGAGATTTAAATATTCTACTTTTAAATAAAATATATGGTGTATTAAATGCCTGAAAAAACTAAAGGTTCGATGCTAAAAGAGGCTATTCCTGAAGAAGATTTGCTTCTTCTTCTAGAATGTCCTATGAATTATTTAGAAAATATTTGCAATAATGGAATGACAGTACCTAGAAGCCTATTAAGTTATGAAATGGCAATATTAGAACCTTTGAGCAGAATCGGTCTTATTTCTGGTGAAGTTATTGAAGATGATGATTGTCATGCAATTAAATATAGCCCTACTGACAAAGGCATGAATGTATATAAAACATTAACGTCCCTGGGTTTTTATGACGCATTAAAGCATGTTAAGGCCAAAAAAAGGTAATATAGATCACTCGCTAAAAGAGCCGACTGAGCCTTTTACTTTGATGTTGACGCCGAACAAGCGTTCGAGAATGGTGTTGGCAATTTTTATGTTCTTTCCGGATTTGCCTATTACTCTTGCCCGGTCTTTTTGCTTTACGCGAATATACATGATGCTTTTTTCTTCCATGATTTCTTGGCATTCTGGTATGAGATTCTTGATAAAACATTTTACGTCAGGCGAGTATTCAAAGATCTTTATGCTTTTCTTGAATAGCCTTTCTGCGTTTTTTATTTTGGTGCCATTTTTTCCTATGGTCAGACCATACTGGCCTTGAGCTACGACAACATACATCTCATCGTTCTCGGTAATGCAGTCGACAACAGAAGAATGAGTCATATTCTGAAATAGATTAATGCTCTGTATGGCGTTTGAATCTAAGGTAACTCTCATGCAAAATCACTTATTCTGGGTAGCCTGCCATTGTTACAGGGAAGGGCTTTCCAAGCCTGGTTCCAAGCTGTTGCTGGTCACCGTCAAAGGTAACGATTTTTACCTTGAATTTTTTTATTTTATCAAGCAGATATTCTGGGCAATTATTGGCTACTACTATTTTTTTAACAGCACCTTTTTTTATATTTTTAGCTATTTCTCTTGGCCCTATTACTGCGCTGGGGGCTTCAGTTGTCATATATTTCACGTCAATTCTTTTCAAGTATAATTCAATATAATTATAAGAAGATATTTATAGCTCTATTCCTTTTCTTTTTCTGCTCTATGTTTCATTTTACTTAGGTCTATGCCAAGTTCAACCATGCCTGTGCCAATTGGCGCTATCTGACCTATCAAAATATTTTCTATTATACCTTCCAGTTTGTCTACTTCCCCGTAAAATGATGCATTGACAAGGTGCTTTTTTGTTTCCTCAAAATTGGCTCTTGCCAGAACAGATGTTTTTTTTCCTGATACGCCGTATCTGCCTATGGCTTTGACTTCTCCGTCAAAGGTCATCATATCTGCCAAAAGCATGAGATGTCTGACATCAACATCAAGGCCTTGCTCTTCCAGGGTTTCCATGGACTCCTGCAGGATTACTTTTCTGGCTGCTTCTATTCCCATTACCTCAAAGGTTTGATGAACATCATTAGTCTTGATTCTTCTTATGTCAACTTCCTTCAGCTCTATTACTTTTTTCAGGTTGGTTCCAGCTGTTTGTATTACCCAGTCATTTTCTTCTCGGATAACAACCACATTTTCTATTCCCTGTATTCCAGCTATGTGCAGATCAAGCAATTTGTTTTTTATTTTTCTCAGGTTCTTTATATCGTCTTTTTTAGTTTTGATAAAGACCTTCTTTTCTCTAAACGAAATTTCAGAGCCCTTAAAGTATTTATTAACAAGGTCTTCTATTTTACTTTTATCGCTCTCCCTTTCCAGTTCTAGTTCTATTCTCATGTTAACAAGATCTATGCTATCGCTTTTTATTACATCTGATATTTTCAAGGCTTTTATATTATTAGCTATTTCTTTTGCCTTTTCCTTGTCGTTGTATTCCGACTTTAGGTAGATATGCATGTTCTTTTCAAAGGTTTTTCTCGCATCGAATATTTCTATGAGGCGTGGCAGACCCTGAGTGACTTTGCTCAGCCTGTCGCTCTGTGACGCAAGGGTGTAAGAACGCATGGTCATTTGTGTGGCAGGCTCTGATATGCTCTGGGCAGCTATTATGCCTACAGCTTCACCTGGCTCATAGTTATATTTAATTATCATTTTTTCCAACAGCTTCAATTTTTCCTCTTTTTCCTTGGCAGAAACATTATTCTTTTCGCAATATTCCTCGAATTGTTTCAATACATTGCTTGGTATCATTCTATTCACCGATTATATTTTGAAGATTGACTTTTCCGGCATCACTCTTGGCAGGATCTATGCCGTCTTCCCCGACTGTGAACTGGACTATACGGCCTTTGCTATCTCTTACAGTGCCGTCATAGGCAACCTTCAGGTCCTGCAATGCATTCACAAGCCTTCTTTCCATGTAACCAGAGTGACGCGTGTGCAGCGACTTGTCCATGAGATTTTCCCTGCTGTTCATCGCATCAAAGAAGAATTCAAACGGATCAAGGCCATGCTTATATGAATGGCTGACGAAGCCACGAGACTTCAGACCCAAGTCCCCTACAGCAAAATGTGATAAGGTCCTGTTAATAAACCCTCTTTGTATTCTTTCTCCTTCTAATGCTTCCTGGCCTACAAACCCGCACATCTGTGTCAGGTTTACATAAGAGCCCCTGGCTCCTGCTCTTGCCATTATTACTGCTGAATTCAGCGGAAGGTCCTCTTTTATAATTTTATTGGCTTCATTGGAGGCTTCGCCACCAAATCTTAATATCCTGTTTTCCAAGGTCATCTCTTGTGATAGACCTAATATTTCTTCTAGCCTACCGCTCCTGAAATCACTTATAAGTTTTTTTACTTTTTCGTTATAGTCTTCAAGCAATTTTTCTATTCTTTTCTTTGCTTTTTCGCTTATGTCTTCATCGTCTATTGAAATACTGAAACCTTTTTTTGAAATAACTAACAGAGCTAATCTAGAAACATTATCAATAAATTTTCTTGTAATTTCCGGTGTATATCTTCTTTCTATAACATCTATAAGTTTGCCTTTCTTTTCGCCTAAGGCATTTTCATCTATAATGCCTTTCTTTAGCTTGCCGTCTTTGATAACAACATATTCGTCATAGGGGCATTTTTCCTTTTCACATTTCTTGCAGCCTCTACATACTGATGATTTGAAGCTGATACTCAACGCATCAGGTAATAGCATACTGAATATATCCTTGCCGCTGTACTCGTCTTTTACTTCAAAATCTTCTATACCAACAGCGAACAGGAGTTCACTTGCTTCTTTTCTGGAAATTTTTGTTTCAGCTTTGGTCAGCAAATAGCATCCTGTTATATGGTCATGTTTGCATGCTATTATTGGTAACCCGTATCTTGGTGAACGTATATTATTTTCAACTTTCATCAGCATCTCTGCTTCTGTCTGGGCTTCCTCTGTTTGAGGTATATGCATATTCATTTCATCTCCATCAAAATCTGCGTTGTATGGTATGGTTACAGCTAAATTTATTCTAAAGGTCTTGTATGGCATTATTCTCGCCTTGTGCGCCATCATGCTCATTCTGTGCAGTGATGGCTGCCTGTTCAATATGGTTATATCATTGTCCATCAGATGCCTTTCAACTGTATAACCAGCATCTATCTCATTGACAATATCTTTCTTGTTTTCGTCTGTAATTTTTTTTCTAATACCATCTGGCCTGCAAACATAATTAGCGCCTGGGTGTGTGTTAGGACCATTCATCACAATATTTTTCAATTCAGCTAGATTCTTCTTGTTAACCCTTACAGGGATAGTAAGTTCTTTGGCAATTTCCAGCGGTACACCTACTTCGCTAATGGATATCATGGGGTCAGGTGATATGACTGTTCTTGCAGAGAAGTTGACTCTTTTACCGCTTAAGTTACCACGGAATCTTCCTTCTTTTTTGCTCAACCTTTGCACTATGGTTTTAAGGGCTCTTCCGCTTCTGTGCCTTGCTGGCGGAATGTTTGATATCTCATTGCTTATTAAGGTAGATACATGATATTGCAAGAGTTCCCATATATCAGCTATTATAAAGTCAGGCGCGCCTAACTCAAGGTTTTTTCTCAGCCTTTCGTTTATTCTTACTACATCCACAAGCTTGTGCGTTAAATCATCCTCGCTTCTTTCACCTGTTTCTAAGGTTATGGATGGCCGTACTGTTACAGGCGGTACAGGCAAGATTGTAAATATGAACCATTCAGGCCTGCCGCCTTTTACTTTTAGAAGTTCTATATCCTCGTCAGTTATTTTTTCCAGTCTTTGTCGCACTTCTTCTGCTGTTAATTCGATGTTACCTTCCCTGAAGGAGGTTGGTTTCTGGAAGGTCAGTCCTTTCTGCTTCTCTCCGCAATGCGGACAAGTTTTTACTTTTTTCTTGTAGAGCTCTACTAATGGATTGCCCATCTTTTTGATATCTTCTGTCTTAGCTAATAGTTTTGAGCAGTTTTTGCATGTTGCCATGAGAATCATATAAAGCTTTTTGCTATAGAGCGGATGAATAACAGGCTTGGTTAGCTCTAAGTAACCAAAGTGGCCAAGGCACTGGCCAATTGTGCCTCCGCATGTCCTGCAGCGAAGTCCTGGATCAACAACGCCTAAGTGCAGGTCGCAAAGACCGCCGTCTATTGGATAACCGTCCGGGTCATAGAGTTCTGCATGCTCTATTTTTATGGCAGCTATCTCTTTTATCATTTTTGGCGACAAAAATTTGAATTCAATTGCTTTGACTGGCATTATTATTCCTCTGCGATTATTTTTGGATAGATACCCATGCATTTTAGTTCGTCTAACATGATCTTGAAGGCGTAAGATATTTCCACATCTACGATCTTGCTTTTCTTGCACATGGGGCAGTATCTTCTGCCTTTGATTTTGTCATCTATGGCAACCAGACCGCATTTCTGGCAAATAGGTATTTTATATTTGTCAGATGAAAATCTTTCTTTAAGCAGTATAGCAGCTCCATGTCCTATTATGCAGTCCTTTTCCATTTCCCCTACCCTTAAACCGCCTTGCTTTACACGACCTGCTGTAGGCTGCTTGGTTAATAGTGTAACTGGTCCTCTTGCACGAGCCTGTATCTTGTTGGCAACCATGTGATGCAACTTCTGATAATAGCAAGGACCAATCATGATATTGGCTTCATATCTCTTTCCTGTAACACCATCATATAAGCATTCTTTACCATCGTCCCTGAAGCCTAATTTAAGAAGTGCGTTCCTAAGGTCTTCTTCACTTATATTGTTGAAAGCAGAACCATCTATTGGCTCGCCACCTAAGGATGAAACTTTGGCTGCAATTATTTCCAGTAGCTGGCCGATAGTCATTCTTGACGGGATGGCATGCGGGTTCATTATCACATCAGGGGTTATACCGTCTGATGTGAAGGGCATATCTTCTTCTGGTACTATAAGTGCAACAACGCCTTTTTGGCCGTGCCTTGATGCAAATTTGTCTCCGAGTTCTGGTGTTCTCTCGCTTCTTACACATATCTTTATCAGCTTATTTCCACTTATGGTTTCGGTTAACACGACATTGTCTACTACGCCCTCTTCTCCGTATCTTACGGTTTCAGACGTTTCTCTTCTGTTTTCTGTTTCTGCCATAAAGCTTTCAACAGGACCAAAGAAACGCAGGGGTGAGATTTTACCTACTAATACATCGCCGGACTCGACTGTGATCTCCCTGTTTACTATACCGTCGGATGCAAGATTGGCGTATGCCTCTTCTTCTCTGTAACCGCTGATGCTCTTGTCTGGTATTTTTATTTCATCTTTTTCAATGCCCCAGTATTTTTTCTCTTCTGTTGAGTAATTCCTGAAAAATACAGACCTGCCAAGGCCTCTTTCGACAGAGCCTTTGTTGAACACAATGCCGTCCTCCATATTATATCCTTTGTAGCTCATTATTGCTATTATAATATTCTGGCCTTGCGGATGTTTGTCAATATCAAGTTCTTTGCTGACTGTTGTGCTTACAAGCGGGATCTGCGGTGAAATAAGTACATCTGACTTGGTGTCAGTTCTCAGCATGAAATTGGTAGAGTAAATGCCAAGAGCCTGTCCGCTCATCTTTGCACCGAAGTTTACTCTATCGCCTCTGTTGTAAGGTGCAAATGGTACTAGAGAAGCAGATAAGCCAAGCATGACACCTGGATTAATTTCCACATGTGTGTGATTTTTGTTTAGGTCTTCTTCTTTCAAAGCAACAAGCGCATTGTTTTCTTCTTCTGCATCCAGATATTCTGCTATGCCCTGTTTCATAAGGTCGTCCCATGTCATTTCATTTTTTTCAAGCTTTTCTATATGCTTGTCAGTCAGTTTAGATTTTCCGTTTTCTACTATTATCAATGATCTTTGCAACCTGCCTGAGTCTGCGTTTATATGGATTTCCTCGAATTCCGGAACCAATACAACATTAATATAAGGTGATATCATGCCGCTTCTTCTTTTTTCTCTAAGCTTTTTCACAAGCTGCTCTGGATCGCTGATAGTTCCTAGTACCCTACCGTCAAGAAATACTGCGTTAGTGCCGCTCTCTTTCTTGATCATATCCTCTATTAATTTTACATCCTTCTCGCTTGCTGTGTCTGATATAACAGACATGAGGGCCAAATATTTTCTAAGACCGATATTAACCCCTTCTGGTGTTTCCTCTGCGCATAGCCTGCCCCAGTGTGTTGCGTGAAGGGCTCTTGCCTCGAAGTGTTCTTGTGCTGAAGATAATGGGGATATAACATTTCTCAGGTGCGCGATGGTTCTTATCATGTTGGTTCTTTCCAATCGCTGAGAAACACCTGTTCTGCCACCAACCCACTGTCCAGTTGCCATGTGTGAAATTATTCTTTTGGTCAGGTAATCGCTTTCAACAATACTTTTAATTGAAGGCATCTTGCCTCTTTTGACCAATTTCTGATAAGAATACATGATTCTGCTTACAAGGCCGTATTTGCCAAGAAGGATTGAGCGGAAAAGTATTTCCAAGAAGTCACTAACAGATCGCAAACGCTTATTTCCATAATGGTCAATATCCTGTTCCTTTATCTCTTCGAGACCAAGGCGCAATAATTTTTTTATAACCTTTGACAGATACATTGCTTTTTCAGATCTGTTTTTCTTTTCTTGTCCCAGATGTGGTAAAAGATATTTGTCAAGGACATCGTTTATTCTTTTTTCCCGATATTCCTTTTGCGGGACTTTAAGCCTATTGCCTATGAAGTTCTTAGCATCCTCTTCTGATTTGATATCATATTCATAGAGATTGAAGTAGATTTCCTGAATCTCGTTCTCATTAGCTGATATTGCTTCTACAATTTCTTTATCTGTTTCCAGACCAAGGGCTCTTAAAAGTATTACTACTGGCAGTTTTTTTAGATTTGCAAATGATACAGTAATTATTCCGCCTTTCCTTTCTAATAAGTGTCTTTGAACAAAGGATGAGGATTCGCTGTTTATTCTTGCTGTTTCTATATCACCCTTTACCTCTATTATCGGACGGTTAGAAAGAACTTCTTCAACCATTACTAAAACTCGTTCAGTGCCGTTTATTATAAAGTATCCGCCTGGGTCATCCGGGTCTTCGCCGTTTTCAATAAGTTCTTCTTCTTTCATGCCACTCAGAAGACAGAGTTTGCTCTTCAGCATTATTGGCAATTCACCTATTTTTACTTCCTGAGATTCCTGTTCTACTCCATTTATTATAGGTATCATTTCCACGAAGATAGGTGATGAATAGGTAAGATCTCTTATCCTTGCTTCCATCGGCGTGATGGCTCTTACAGATCCATCCGCTTCTTTTACACAAGGCTTAGGTATTCTTACTTTTCCCAGTCTTATCTTGAATTCTGCCATCTCGGGAGTTTCCAATGCAATTTCTCCTATTTCATCAAATATTTTTTGAATTCTTCTGTCGATGAACTCGTTGAATGATACTTTTTGGTGATTTACAAAACCTATAGAATCCTTGAAGGCCTTTAGCAATATTTCGTACTTATTTATTTCTTGCATGCTTTCACCTATTACACAACAACCCGATAATAAATACACTCGCCTGCAGTAGGGCTATTCCTTATTATTTTTATTATATCGCCTTTTTTTGCACCGAATTTTGCAATAGCAGGATCTTTTACTGTTATTCTCGGTAGCTGCTTAAGATTTATATTAAGCTCATGCAAAAGCGCGGATTTTTCTTTTTCACTTATAAGAACGTGCTTAGGCACAAGCTCACTCTGAAAGATATCGATTTCTTTTTCCTTTTCTTCAGGCAAAAATATCACCTAAATTACTGACGGTTTGTAATACAGTAATTTAGATAAAAATATCTTTTTACCATATTACATCCGTTCCGACTCTTATTCGATGGGCCCGACGGGATGTTCATAAGCCACCGAAAACTGTGACTTATTTCGAACCCGCGACACCCGGCTAACCTTTTTAGGAAAAAGGTCAATTAAAAACCTTTTTCTTTATTAAAAGGCCGATGCTCTACCAGGCTGAGCTACAGGCCCACACCAAATAGACGCAATTTTGCGTCAGTTTGTTTTTCTGGTTCTGACTTCTGCAACAAGATACCTTCGGTATCTCAATCTTAGCGCCTCGGCCGGGAAATCCAGGCTTTATCTTAAAGCCTTTTGGACCCGGGTCGTAGCCTTTCCATAGCCAATGTACTGGCTTCGACAGGGCTACATGCTAGTCCACTACACCACCGAGGCAGATTGGCCTGACGCAAAACCGAAATGTTTTGCGTCAATTCGGTTTGGCATCGAGATACCTTCAGTACCTCAATTTATTTTTATTATTAATTATAGATTTTTATTTACTCTATAATAATGGCTAAACGCTAATTCTATGATAAAGGCTCCAGAATTTTCTGGCAAAAATCCATTAATATCCTCCAACATGAAATGTGGTAAGCAACGTCTTGCTGTTCCCAGATACCACGCTGACATTATATATTAATTAAAATAATACATGTCAAATTTTGTGTCTAGTACTTGGCATATCGCTGGAGAGCTTAATTTCCGTGTTCGGGACGGGAACGGATGTACCCCCTCCGCTTTGGTCGCCAACCACAATATCTATTGCCGGCAATATATATTTAAGTTTTGCTATTTGGCTGTTTTCGGGGAATTAAGGCAAAAACTGGCATTTTTGAGTCATGCTTAATTAAGCTATCTTTTTAAGATCTGAAAATAATTATTATTTGCTATGAAATTTGGAAAGAAAAATCGAGCAAAGCAGCGTGAAAAGGAAATAAAGGAAGATGTAAATGAAGCCTTTGGTAAGAAAAAGCACAGCTACAAGAAGTTAGGTATTATTATAATCGCTGTTTTTATCGGCATATTTCTTTTCGCTTACTTTTTTATAATATCTCCAGTATTTGTTTCAAAACCCTTCATGCCAAAGCCTGCATTTGGCGGTGAGGTTGAAACAGAGCATATAGACTGGGTTGTAAATGAGCTTGACGGATATAAACTCCATTCATCGCTTTCAGGCGAAACTCCTGTTATGGAGGTTATAGTGGATGAAAAGACCTTTACAGTAACTACCAAAGATGGCAGGGTTATTTCATCTCCTGGAACTGCACCCGATCCTGATATAAGAATAAAAACTGATATGGAAACATTCGTATTGCTATTTAATTCTAATAATATACAGGATGGGGCAGCAAGCTTATACAAAGAGGGAAAAATAGAGATAGAATTGCTAAAGAGTGTAGATACTCTTATAGAAAAGGGCTATAAAGTAATATATGATGCAGTTGCTGGACAAATTTAATTCATATAACCCTGCAAAATCAGACAGTTGGCGGAGAGTCTTTTACTTCTTCCAAAAGCAAAGCTGCTATATCTTCAGGCTTGAATCTTCTGTCGCCACGAGGGCCGATTCTGTAAGCTTTGATGACACCCAGGTCGTTCCATCGCCTAAGGGTATTGCTATGGACATGCAAAAGTCTGGAAACTTCACGAACTGTGAGCATGGTACTTGTAGGTAGTTTATCTGCGCATTCTGCATTTATGTCATATATTCCTAATGCATAGGTACTGTTGGTTGACGTTTTTGCCGGTGTTGAATAGAAATTTATTTTTTTGACCGGTTCTGTTGGATAGGCTGAGATTGACAATCCTATATCATTTACGCATGTTTGCGGTATGATCTCTCCTAAAGTTCCTTTAGAAATTCCGGTTTGATACTCCATTTGATAACACCATGTTGTGTGCATAACTTAGGGGAAATCTTTTTAAAGGCAACTATTTGAGTGCAGAACTCTCCTTGTCAATTTCTCTTTTGTCTATAGGCTTGTTACAACGGTTGCAAATAAAGTTTTTGCCGTGCTTGATAAATCTTCCACCGCACTTGCACTTCATATAAAATACCATTATCATCGCCTTATGGGCTAAATATACAGGTCCTTACTAATGAAATAATTAAATTGCAATCTTAAAGACAACTCCATCTTTTCTATCAGGATTATAGATACCATCTCTATTCCCTGTTCCCAGCCTATCTTCAGCTATTCCTATTATTTTAGCTTTAGCAATAAAATATCCATTAGGCAATGGAAGATTAAACATTACAACACCTTATAATTCTATTTTACGAATCTTCATAAAATTATGGGCCCGACGCCCTCTCTCCGATGAGTTCAGTATTAGCCTGTTGATATTCTATTGTTCGGCAGATTATAAATACAATTCTCATTTCCTTTTTTCTTTCTTCACGTTTTTTATGTAGTCTTCAACTGCTTTTTTTGTTATAACCCAGTTCCTGCCGAGTTTTATTGCGTCAAGCCTGCCTTTCCTTGCCAGAAGACTGAGGTATTCCTGTGTATACGGCGTTCCTTTTGCAGCTTCCTTGACGCTAATATATTCCATACCTCTCTTAAATGCAGACAGATAGATATCAAGGCTCCTGTTGATGCAATAGCCAATGAAATCTACGAATAGTTTCATGTCTTCCTTATCCGCCTCTTTCAGTGTCTGGTAATATTTTTTCCTGTCGTTTTTCAGCACTATGGTTATCGGATACCCATGCTTCATGAGGAAGAGATTCATGACAAGTCTTGCCGTTCTTCCGTTGCCGTCCACGAATGGATGTATTTCTACCAATTTGTAGTGCATTACTGCAGCCATCTCTGGTACGTTCAAGTTGTCGGGGTTTTTTGTTACATATTCAATAAAACCCTTCATGAGTCCCGGGACTTTTTCTGCCTGAGGCGGAGATTTTATTGCTCCAAGTATCCTTACGTTAGTAGTTCTATAGCGGCCTCTTTCATCTTCGTATATCTTGTCCAGTACAAGCCCATTGAGTTTTTTTATTAAGTTTTCGTTTATCTCTTCCTTTAACGAGTCTTCGACAAACAGAATGGCTTCCTTGTGGTTGATAGCTTCAAAGTGGTCTTTGAGACTCTTACCACTTATGGTTATTCCATGCTCTAATACAAGACGAGTTTCTTGCAGTGTCAGCGAATTGCCTTCTATGGCATTGCTGTTGTAGGTTAATTCAATTTCCAGTTGCTTTTTCAATTCCTGCAGCGTAGCTTTTGGGAACGGCCTTAATTTGTCTAACTCTTTTTTCTTTTTTACAAGTTTTTTGTAGAGCTTACTGTTTATCATATATAATTTATTATATAACAGTTTATTTAAGCGTATCGGATATAATAAAAAACAATTTATCCGATATATATCGGATATCCCAAAAATATAAGTAAACGATACTTATGGGCCCGACGAGATTTGAACTCGCGACATCCTGCTAACCTTTTTAGGAAATTCATCGAATTTTCCTATATTAAGAGGCAGGCGCTCTGACCAGGCTGAGCTACAGGCCCATTCCCGAGAGAAGGGATATCCCTTCTCTAAGGGTTTACTCATCCCTTAATTAGGTATATTACTTTTTTTGTCTTAACTCTCTTAGGTAGATATTATTTAGGTATTAGCTTTAATAAATTTAAGCAGCTCAAATTCTCAGCAGATAAACAACTCCTGCATAAATCAGAACGAATATAATTATGGATATCATCAGGGAATAAGGCACAATATTTTTGATATTTTCATGGATAAATAAACTGCCTATGAATGCTATAAAAAGAGCAACAAAAGGCTTATGGATGTCAGCCATATCAATCCTTTTCCAGAACTGAATTGACGCAAAACTGCCTGACGCACTTCGTGCGTCTTTTTGGCTTTTGCGTCGTTTTGTTTTCTTGAGGCTTCTGCCTTCCACTATTTCCCTTAAGTAGAAATATTATCTTTTTATTTTCTTTTTGCCCATTCTGGCGGTTTTTACCTTCATATGCATTATTTTAAGGTCACGTCTCTTACTTCGGTTAAAGGGTTTCCATCTCCAGGCTTCCTTTCTGATCTTGCTTCTTGGATAACCGCATGCAGAGCATTTCTTCTTCTGAATATGATAAGTATGACGGCCGCACCTACGGCAGCGTATGTGCGTTATTTTATTATGTTTTCCGAAAGATGGGGTTCCTTTTGACATTATTACCACTTTATTATGATATCAGTTTAGAAATAATGTAGGGCAAGGGATAAAAAGGTTTGTTAGATGAGTTAAGGGAATGGGATATGCTTATGTTTATCACGTCTTCCTATGCCTGGTTCCCATAGCAATTTTTTGCCGTCATTATAAAATTCAAAGCTTTTTTTTAAAATATTACCGTCAAAAAGTTCTAAGCTAAACCTATAGCAACCGATTTTTTCAACGTTCGATGAAACCTCGTATGCATGTTCGCTTTTTTCATACTCATCACACATCACGCCTACAACTCCTTCGCATGGGTTTCCTTTCAGGCGTTCAATTTTTAATTTCCCATAGTTTTGTTCTAGGTATTCCATGAAATTGGGTGCTTCATCATAAATAGTTTTACCTTTTATAACTACATTTATTCCCTCTTTCTTCATGAAAGCTATAAATTCTGATACTGCCTCAGCTGTCGTCATACCAACAACTATAGACAAAAAAGATATAACGCTTATTTTAATAGCTACCCAAATCAACTATTAATCAACAAAGATTTTGTGCTTACTCTACCTTTTCCGGAGAAACGTAGATTATGTTGTCGCCCCTTACAAGTATGGTTCCCAGCTTGGTTTTATGATCATCTTCTGCCTGCTCTGCGTCCTCAAGCCACATGTTTAGATGCAGATCCATGGCCTGAAGGATGCCAGATATCACTGTTCCTCTTTTCAGTCTGACGAGAACCCTTTTGCCTTTTGCGTTGTTCAGGACGTCTATAGGCCTTTCCATTACTTTAAAACCTCCAAATCAAAAAACTCATTATGCTTAATAACCATACAACTATAAATTTAAATATTTGCTCGATCGACTTATTGTAACAGGGTTTTTGAAAATGACACAGTGGCATATGAGATCTAAAACAAAGGTAAGCGGTAAATTACTTAGCAGAATAAGCAAGAAAAAAAAGAGGCAGCGCGGACGAGATTACATGCCAATGCATCTTGGTGAAGCGAGAACCAGGAAAATAAGAGTGTTAGGCGGTGAAAATAAGGTATTGGCATTGTCAGGCAATATTGCAAATATAATGATAGACGGCAAAGCCAAAAAAGCAAAGATAACAACAGTGCTGGAGAATTCTGCTGATCCGCATTTTGTGAGAAGAAATATCATAACCAAGGGCGCAATAGTGCAAACTGATTTAGGAAAAGCGCGTGTTACAAGCAGGCCTGGCCAAGGCGGAGTTGTTAATGCTGTGCTTGTTGAAGAGAAGAAATAACATTCTAGATATGGCGACTATCCGGCGTTCCTTCTAGTTTCTCCATAACGATTTCTCTGTTAGATATTAGCTTAGCCCTTATCATCGATGGGATAATTTCTATTATTTTTATTTCATATCTTCCAGTAGGCAATACTGACCAATCGCTGCATATAGGAAGGCCGACAAAATGTTCATGGATTTCAATAGGAAGGTCACCTTCGCGTGTTCCTGGTTTGTATTCATCATGCACTTCATAGAAACTACCGATTCTCATTATGCCTGCAGGCGATCTTTTTGGAGTAATAGATGAACCTTTACGTTCTCTCAGATAAGCTGCTTCATTTACCCAATAATATCCTAAGTCCGTGTACATACTATTTCTGCTTACATATAGAAAACTCTTGCCTTCTTTTCTTAATCTCTCCAAGGTAGCTATCGATGCCCTTCCCAGATCCATAGTGTAAGTCATGAATTACATCTTTGCTAACTAGGTTTATAAATTCAATTACTACCATAGCTGCATAAAAAGTGTAATTCTTGCGTAATGCATTGGTAATTTCTTTGCGTGCGATAATATTTTTTTAAGGATAGTGTTTAGTAATATTAGATATTATGAAAGCGGGTATAGTGGGATGTTTTCATGCCATTGTGACACCCTTTAAGGAAGAAGGTCTACGATATGATCATCCAATTAATTATGATGCCCTAGATCCTTACATGGACCGTTTAATAAAAGGTGGGTGTGATGGTGTTGTTGTCTGTGGATCCACAGGATCTGATTCTGTTCTATCTCATGACGAGCAGGTAAATCTTGCCAAATATGTTCAAGAACATTTTGGTAAAATGACAAAAATTATAGCAGGTGATGGTAGCAACTGGACCAAAGAAGCTATAGAGCTTGCGCAGAGAATGGAAAAAGAAGCAAAGATTTACACCCATCTTTCTATTTGTCCCTATAAAAACAAGCCTTCTGATAGAGGATTAACAGATCATTACACGGCGATTGCAGATAATACTGAAGGAGAGCATATCTTATATTCTGTTAAGAGCAGGACAGGTGGAAAAGGAATTCTGCCACATGTAGTGCAAAGACTTGCTGAACATCCTCGCATAATAGCAATAAAAGAAGCAGACGGTTCTCTTGAAAAAGTCAGGAAAATAATCGAAATGACAAAAGGTATGGATTTCCTTGTTACATCTGGTGAGGACGCCCAAAACTTAGAAATGATCAAACTTGGTGCTAAAGGGACTATCTCTGTTGCTGCAGGTCCGGATCCATATAGGGTATCTTCAATGATTCATCATGCCCTGAGAGGAGAGTACGAAATTGCAGAAAAATTAGATAGAGAGCTCGGTCCATTGTATGAGGCTCTTTTCCCAACGAGCAAGGATACCAATCCATCACCAAACCCTGTTTTATGTCATTATGCCCTTAGAAAAATTGGAATACCTGTCGGTGTTTCAAGACTGCCGCTCACAGATGCTGAACCACAAGAAAAAGAATATATGGACAAAGTTTTAGCTGAACTGAAGCTTATTTAATGGTGAGAGCAATGGCTGAGAATTCTCTAAATTTTGCCGTGGTCGGATACGGGCGAATGGGAAAATTGGTTGAAGGTGTGCTAAAGGAATTGTGCCTAGGATAATGGAACGTGAGCCAGGCATATATTCCATAACCGGTATACTTCAGTTTTAAAGGTTCGTTCTAAACAAGCTATTTAATTTTTGCATTATCTAATTAATTTGTGGTATTATGCCTGATGCTACTGATTTAATGAGAGCAAAGGAAGCGCTTATATACGAACTGATAAAAGAGGGTGTTCTAAAAAGAGAGGATATAATAGAGGCCTTCAGGAAAGTGCCTCGCGAGGATTTTGTTCTGGCTGATTATATTGATCAAGCTTATGATAATTATCCATTGCCAATAGGCGAGGGCCAGACTATTTCGCAGCCGCTTACTGTGGCTTTCATGACTGAGGCACTTGACCCAAAAAAAGGCCAAAAGATTCTGGAAGTAGGCGCAGGTTCAGGCTATCAGGCAGCTATAGTTGCTGAGATAGTTGGAAAAAAAGGAAAGATAATCACAACAGAGAGAATACAGAAGTTAGCTGATATGGCTAAAGCTAATCTAATTAAAGCAGGTTACAGCAACGTAGAGGTAGTTTTATATGATGGGAGCACTGGCTATGAGAAAGAAGCGCCATATGACAGGATAATAGTGACTGCGTCTGCACCTTCTATACCGAATTCGCTGGTCAAACAGCTAAAGAAAGGCGGCAAACTGGTCATAACAGTAGGTGATGAAATGTTTTTAATTGAGAAGACTGATAAAATTAAAAAAACATTCTTGGGTTATTATGTATTTGTGCCTTTGATTGGCAGGGAAGGGCATAACAGATAATTCTTTTAAATTCTTTTATATAGGGATCATAAATATATGTATGAGAAAGCGTAATTTTGTATTGTTTTTAGTTATCTCTATTGCTATACTCAGTACAGGGGTTAATGCTCTGCCTGATATCATTAACTGCCCTGCTGACACTACATATGGGGCGTGCTCATGTGCGGTAAATGGAACTAAAGCATGTACAGCGTCAGATAATCCTGATCATGTTATAAGCTGTGATTATTATACTAGCAGCATTTGCTGTTATACTTATATCCAGGATTGTGGATCAGCAGGATGCTCAAATGGGGCGTGTGTTAGTGGCACCACAACAACTATCGGAAATTGTCATACTAAGCCACTATGGGATTGGAGTTACTGCTCTTCTAGTTGTAAATGCAATGCCGGAGAGGGTGACTGTGACAGCGATGCCGAATGCAACACTGGCTATTGCGCTAAAGACGTCGGAACTAAGTATGGGCAATCCAGAGACATGGATGTGTGCGAAAACAGGGTTACGACTACTACAATTCAAAGCGGAACTACAACTACTACAATATCTGGGTCGTCAACGACAACCATACAAACAACAACGACAGTTAAAGTAACAACCACGACTACAATTAAATTAACAGGAAAACTGATAAATATTTCAGTAAGTTCATGTAAAGATGTATTATGCAAACAAAAATCTAGATACTTTCTTTTAAATGATAATATATTTCTAGAGTATAACTCTAGTCTAAAAAACATTTCATTAGAGGCAAATTTAATTTATCCTGATGGAACCAGCGAAGAAATAACTCTTCCTGCTTCTATTAAGGCTGAACAGATTGGAAATCATACCGTGGGTGTTACTGCATCAAAACAGGGTTATGATACAATAACAAAAACAGTTAAATTTACGGTTTTTGAGAACGAGGCAGACATTCCAAAAGATAAGTCAGAGTGGAATATAGTAGATATAGCTATAGCTGCATCTATAGCAGTTGGGTTGTTAGCAGGTTACTTGTATTGGAAAAGAAGGGAAAACAAAAAGGTAGTAAAGATAATAACAAGGAAGAATACGGAGAAGCTCTTAAGGATGCTCAGGAAACGAAAATGAGATGCACATAGATACCATGGTTGAAAATGCATCTCAATTCATCTTCAGTAAGCAACGAGGAAACAAAGAGCAGTGCTCTCTAAGGAAAACCTAAAGGGGTTTAAAATGAGATGCCCTTTGCATCTCAATTCGAAACGGTATAAATACCGTAGTATCAACTAAGGTGTTTCGAAAATGATTGACATACATTGCCATCTAGAATACATGCAAGAACCAGAGCAGGTAATTGCAGAGGCAAGGAGAAAAATGACTGCAATAATTACTTCTGTTGCTGATATAAAGCACAAAGACATGATACTTGAATTATGGGATAAGAATCCAGATTTTTTATATGTTTCTTTTGGACTTCATCCTGAGAGAATAAGCAACTACAGCGATGCTGAGATAGACAACTACATTGATTTCATTCAGGCAAATAAAGAAAAGGTAGTTGCTATAGGCGAGTGCGGTTTAGATTACCTGCAGGTCAAGGAAGATGAAATGGCCAGGGCTAAATCATTTTTTTTGAGGTTCATTGAATTATCCAAAGAGCTTAAACTACCGCTGATTGTGCACGCACGCAACAAGCCTGGCAGCAATGACTGCTTTAATGATATACTAAAAATAATAACAGAAAGCGATGCGAAACAGGTTGTTTTCCACTGTTTCTCAGGCAGCGAGGGCAATCTCAAATATGCGTTGGATCAGGGATATTGGATCTCCTTTGCGACAGTTGTTTGCAAGAGCGAGAAGCACAAGAGGCTTGCTGAAAAAACACCACTAAATAAAATGCTGCTTGAGACTGATTCGCCATGGCTTGATCCAGCTTCGCTTGAGCTGACTAACCGACCTTGGAAGATAGCTGAGTCAGCTAAGGTTATCGCTGAGATAAAAGACATAACTGCACAAGAGGTTCTGAGGAAGACAGAAGATAACGCTAAGAGGGTTTTCAGGTTACCAATATGAGATGCCCTATGCAACCATGGACGAACAGACTGACGATGCAAAACCGAGTTGACGCAGAATCGAAAAGACGCACCATTGTGCGTCAGGCAGTTTTGCGTCATTGTGTTTTCGTCAATTTATTTTTCATGGTATCTTTATGCATCTCACTTCGAAACGGTATAAATACCGTAGTATCAAATAAGGTGTTTCGAAAATGAGATGCTAGTTCAGCTCTTTCAAAAACTAACATATAAGAAGTATATATAATAGGGTTTGAAAATGAAAATCATATATTCGCCTAAATGCTTAGAATACGAGAAGCCTGGCCATCCTGAAAGCCCGACAAGGGTTTATGCTGCACATGATTACCTAAAGCAAAAAGGCTATATTTTTGAAGAGCCTAAACAATGCACTATTGCTGACTTGTTACTAGTGCATTCAAAGAATCTGATAAATCAGGTGAAGAATAACAGCTTTGAAGATGCAGATACACCTAACCTGCCTAAAATGTTTGATTATGCAAGACGATCAGTCGGCGGAGCGCTACTGGCCATGGAAACCGCACTGAAGAAGCAGAATGCCTTTTCGCTCATGAGGCCGCCTGGCCATCATGCTGGAAGGGATTTTCTTGGCGGTTTTTGTTATTTTAATAATATAGCAATAGCGGTGAAAAAAGCTCTGAAGCGCGTAAGAAAGGTGGCTATAATTGACATAGATGGTCATCATGGCAATGGTACGCAGAATATCTTTCACGGGCAGAATAATGTTCTTTATGTGTCTTTGCACCAAGTAGGTGTTTTTCCGATGACTGGATTCACGTCAGAAAACAACTGCCTGAATTATCCATTAGGCTCTGGCTCAAGTGACAGAGAATATATTCAAACATTAAAACTTGCACTTGAAAGAATAAGGGATTTTTCTGCGGATTTAATTGCTGTGTCAGCAGGCTTTGATGCATACAAGGAAGATCCAGTACTAGGTTTAGGGCTTGAGACATATAGTTATCGCGAGATAGGCAAGTTGATAGCTGGATTGGAAAAACCTGTTTTTGCTGTGCTTGAAGGCGGCTATAGCAAGGATATGCCTGAGTGCATTTATGAGTTTCTGAAGGGACTGGAATAGAAGAATAGACAATTAGGCTAAAGCTATAATTCAGTTCCAAACTCCTTTCTTGCCCCAGTTTTTCTTGTAAGCAGATGGCCTGAGCCTGAACATCAGCTTTATGAACAAAGGCGAGATGATGTTTATCAGCAGGAATACCACGACAAATACTGAATAAAAGTTATTACTTACAACGTTGAAAGTAATGCCGATGCTAAGTATAACAAGTCCGTACTCAGACATCGAGAGAAGGCCTGCGCCTACTTTCAAGGATTCTGAGAAAGAAAAGTCCATAAGCTTAATTGGTATTACATAAGCAATGAACCTGATAGCTGTAAGCGTTGCCAGAAGCAAGGCTAAAAATCCGAGATTGCTGGTCAGGCCAGCTATACTAACGCCAAGACCAAGGGATGCAAAGAATATTGGTATGAAAAAGCTTTCTCCAAGTTCCTTTATCTTCTGAGATATGGTCAAGGCCTGCTGGGTCCTGCTGAGTAGCATTCCAACTAACATTATACCCAAGAAGCTTGTCACCCCTGCTTTTTGGGCAACTGCTGCACTTATAAAAGCAAATAAAAGGGTAAAAGCAAGCAGAACCTCTTCCATTTTGAACCTCTGTATGTAATTAAATACCCAATTTATGAACCTGGTGCCTATTCTGCTCATGACCACAACAGTCCCTATTATCATCAATACTAATCTGACCAATGGTTCGATAGCAAGGGTCTGGTATTGCAGTACATTTACTACGGCTGATATTAGTAGCAATTCAATTATTCCGTTAACTATCTGAAGACCTATTATTGCCTGGCCTTCCTTTGAATTTATGACATCCATGGTCATCAAGGTCCTGGCAGCTATACTAGTGCTTGAGCCGAAGATTGCCACTGCCAAAACCAAACTGAGGTTAAAGTCCATGCTCATGACTTTGAAAATCACTACAAGCGCTGCAAATATAATTGCTGCTGTGATGACTTGTATTGCAACGAGTTTTTCTAACTCCTTGTCTATCTTTTTGAAGTCTATGGACATTGTAGTAAGCAAAATAAGAAACATTATTCCAAGGTTGGCAACAATCTGGATACTTAAAGAATTGGTTACAAGACCGAAAACAGAGCCTAGAACTATGCCTGCAAGCAGCTCTCCTACCAGGCTTGGCTGGCGTAGTTTGCTGAATATGCTGCCGCCTATCTTGGCTCCTAAAAGCAACAATGCAATATCCCAGAGTTCTATTGCCATTTTATTCGCTCTCCTTCAAAAGTTTGCCAAATATCGTTCTTAATCTAAGAACACCAATAAACTTCCCATCTTTGTCTGCTACTGTAAGCACACGTGCATCATTGTTATCCATGATCCTTAAAGCAGAATCTATGGTATCAGTTGGCGAGACTGTTACGATCTTTGTATCCATAATGTCCTTTGCTTTTTTCTTTCCTTCTGATTTATCAATGGAATCTTTCCAGACAGTGCCTGCCATAGGTGCAGACTCGATCCTAACAAGCCTTAGCAGATTATAATCAAATACGCAGCCGATCAGTTTTTCATTTTTATCAACAACTGGGAGAAAGGTTGTTTTCTCGTTCTTCATGGTATCTATTATCTCAGCTATTTCTGTATCTTCTTTTACAGGCTGGAGCGTTTCCATGAACTTCTCAACAAGAAGCTCGGTTGTTTTAGCCATAGCAGTCACGCTCTATTCTTGTGAATACCTTATATAAATATCTTTGGAATTGCGAAAGACTTATAAAGAGGGGGATAATCTGCATTTCAATTGCTAGAAAAAGATACTATATGTTATATCTTAATATAGCTCCTATTCCGCCGAGTTCTTTGAACTGAAAGCCTTCGCGGGTATCGGAAGAGACAATCTCGATAGTCGTTCCGTAGTTCTTTACCTCTTCTTCGAGTTCTTCGATAAAATCAGTTTTGCCTGTTATAGCGTCGATCTCCTCGCTGACTATGAGCATTTCAACAGAACCTGCTTTTAGGGCGTTCATAACTTCGTTTAATCCATAGGTAACAAGGCCGTGGGGTTTTGGCAGCTCATTGAAGAATCTTTGCAGGATTTTTTTCTCTTTTATCACATCAGCTTCTTTTAGCAGACCTTCAGAACGTGCAATTGTCTCATGTAATCCATGCTCACCGGTATATCCGGTATCAACAGTGCCTATGATTTTATTCTTGATGTCAGTATGAATAAAATCTTCCTTAAAAAACATGTCTTTGATAGGTCCGGGACCACTTAGGATGATGCCGTTTACTTTATGTTCTTCAAAAACCTTGTTTACTGCCTCAGCTACCTTTTTCATGAAGTCGTTTAAAAGCCCTTCACGGACTCTACTGAAACGTGCAGCACTCTGGCCGCCGGCACGGGCTTTGCCAGGAACTATAGACTCAAAATGTGCTTTTGATTCTATTTTCTTGCCTATTAACAACGCGACATCTGCCTCGCTCTTGTCAAGGCAGATTATGCCATAAACATCTTTTTCTTTTATCATATCGAGCAATGGATCCAATACAAAGCGCTGGTCGCACCAATACAGCTTTACTTTTACAGGCTCAGGTGGTTCAACTGCCCAGAGCTCGATATCTATTCGATCTGTCTCTGAAATATTGCCGCAGAAAATAGCCAAGCCGTGATCAGGGTTCTTTTTATAAAGTTGTATGTGTCTCATTATCCTTTCCAGTGCAGTTGTGACATTTTTCCTTACAGGCTTGCTTTTTATGTTGTCAGCAGTGCCTTGTTCCTGCCTTAGCTGGTTGGTGATCTCGTTAAGGCTGTAGCCTGCTGGAACATAGACGCTCACCAGCTCAGTATGCCTGCCCTTGATTTTGTTGAGCATCTTAATCAGTTTCTTTAGTTTATATTTGCCTTTTTCTTCTGGCATAAGCATCACCTAAATAATTATATCAAGGCATATACCTGAGGCTGTTTCTGTCTTGTCAGCTTTTCCGATTTTTATTTTTTCTACCTTTGTGGTTTCTTTTATATCATCGAGAACCGGCTCTATCTCTTTGCAATCTATTATAACCGTACTCAGAGGGGCATTCATTGCGAGGCTGTTATCGGTTTTGAACTTCCTTATTACTGTTATTATTTCCTTTGCCATTTCTCCGATCTTTTCTGCCTTAGGATCTATCATCTTTTCGTCAGGCTCAGGGTAGGATGCAAGATGAAGGCTTTTCTCCTTTTCGAATTTCCTGAAATTGTTCTGGTATATCTCCTCTGTTATAAAAGGTGTGAATACAGCAAGCACTTTTAGCGAATCATATAGTATTTTATATAAGGTATAAAGAGCTGCTTTGTCTTTGCTTTTATAGGTCCTGTGCTTGACCATTTCAATATAGTAATCAGCAAACTCGTGCCATATAAAATTTCTTATCTCGCTAATAGGAACATTGAAGACGTAATTGTTCATTGACTCTTTACAAAGCATGAGAAGCTTATTGAACTTGGAGAGTATCCATTTATCTATGGTTGTTAGTTTTGCTTTTTCCGTCTTTCCCGTAGGAAGGGATATCCCTTCCTGATGGGTTTCACCATCCCTTATGGATGTTATATTAGCTTCTTTTAGCTGAAGCGCTATAAAATTGGATATGTTCCAGAGCTTCACCATAAACTTCTTGCCATGTTCCATCTCCTTCCATGTGAATGGCACGTCTTCGCCCTGGGTTGCAGTAGCTGCCCACTGCCTTAGAATATCACTGCTATACTTTTGAAAGGCCTCATCAGGATTTACAATATTGCCAGTGCTCTTGCTCATCTTTTTGCCATCTGCTCCAAGAACCATGCCATGCAGGAGCATCTCATTCCATGGCTTCTTGCCTGTTAGTTTGAAGCACCTGAACAGGGTGTAGAAGGCCCATGTGCGTATTATTTCACCGCCCTGCGGTCTCATGCTTGTCGGATAAACTTTCTTAAACATCTCATTGTTTCGCAACCATCCTGAAAAATAGAGCGGGGTAATGGATGAATCAATCCAGCAGTCACATGTATCAGTACTGCCAACTATTTCGCCTCCGCATCTGCATTTTTCCTTTGGCTTTTCTTTGGCTGGATCAACAGGCAGCTGTTCTTCTTTGGGCGGGATAATCGCATTGCATTTCTTACAATACCAGAAAGGTACAGGTGTGCCCCACACGCGCTGGCGCGAGATTATCCAGTCCCAGTCCATGCTGCCTGCCCAGTCGATTAAGTGAGAACGCATGAATTCAGGATACCACTTAAGTTCATTTGCATTTTTTATAATCTCGTTTATCGAGTCTAAGACTTTGATAAAGAACTGCGGTATTGTCATGAACTCTATCGGCGTCTTGCATGTGCCTCTTTCAGTATGCGCTAATACTGAATGAGTTATATCTTCTATTTTTTCTAGGGCACCTTCATTTTTTAGGTCTTCAACAACCTTTTCCCTGGCGTGTTTTATGCTCATGCCATTATATTTTTCATATGTAAGCTTGCCGTCCTCATCCAATATTATCTTTTCAGGTAGGTTATACTTCTTTTTCCATCGTACATCCTGCTCGTCACCGTAGGTGCAGAGATAAACAACGCCTGTACCGAATTCCATGTCAACTCCGTCGTCGCTCATTATTGGAACTGCGCTGCCTGTTATAGGCATAACTGCTTTTTTACCTACAAATTTCTTGTATCGCTTGTCATCAGGGTGTACAAAAACAGCAACGCATGCAGGAAGCATTTCAGGCCTTGTTGTTGCTATTGTAAGCGAAACAGGGTTGCCTTCTACCTTTACTCGGAAATAATATAGATTGCCGCATTCGTCTATGTATCCCATCTCAGCTTTTGCCAATGCTGTCTTGCATTTTACGCACCAAGGGATTGGATGCGTACCTCTGTAGATAAGACCTTTCTTATAGAATTCAAGCAAGGAGTATTGCACTGCCCGCTTGTACTCATCGCTCATTGTAACATAAAGATGATCCCAGTCGCAGGAATAGCCTAGCTTCCTGTACTGCTCTTTCATCTTATCTATTGCTTCCTTGGTCCATTCCTTGCAGCGCTTCAGGAATTCTTCGCGGTTCTCTTTTTTTACGCCAAAATGATGCTCAACCTTTAGTTCGGTCGGTAATCCGTGGCAGTCAAAGCCGATTGGAAGCAACACTGAAAAACCGCTCATGCGCTTGAAGCGCGCGACAAAATCTATCCAGCTGTAATCAAGAATATGCCCCATATGCAAAGTTCCTGAAGTAAAGGCAGGCGGATGATCCAAAGAAAATATCTTGCCCTTAGGCGTGAATTTGTAGATACCTTCTTTTTCCCAAAACTCCTGCCATTTTTTTTCAGTTATCTTTGGGTCATAGCTCATAATTATTACCTGTCAACACATAAATAAAAAGAATAAGTCATACTGCTACAGAGCTAAAAAACATAGTAATGTAATAAGCATGTGTTTTTATAAAGGTAATTAATGCGGTTGGTATTGATAAATCGCCTCAAAAAAAGTTTATATACTTTTTTGATATAGGATAGCCATGCCTTACAAACTTTTCAGTTTTCATTACGGGGGTAAAGGAGAAGAACATGGAATATTCTTTGTTTTAGCTGGCGTAGCTAATGAAAAATATAATGAATTAAAGGACTGGCGTGACATCCTCCCCCACATAAATGTGGGGGCTTCCGACGTCAGCTAAAAACTTGCACTGTGATGAAATCTCTGCATCTCAACGTACCTTATGGCTTGCTCTTCATCAACGCCAACAGTCCGTGCCATATATCCCCTTGACCAGAAATGCCTCCTCGGATAACGGAGAGCGAACTTTTCTTTTACCTGAAAAATCTTCCATGCTGAATACCCCTTTAGCAGATGAACTGCCTTCGCAACATCCATACCATGCGGTAGTTCGGTTATGCAATGTACATGTTGTGGCATGACTTCAGCCACAGTGATCTTTATCCCATGCATGTAGGCAGCCTGCCTTATGCATGCCGCAACGATATTCCTGTTTTCCTCCTTTGCCATCATCTTATACCTGTATTTTGTGCACCACTCTATATGCCATGTGTTCTTCCCAACGCTGTGGCTTCGCCTAAGCAGATAAACCTGCATACCATCACCTTTTTACGTTTAGAAGGAGATAGCTATCACTAAGTGTGTTAGCGAGCTATGCTCGGGGCGTGGCCTACGGCTACGCCTTATACTTATTTCTCAGCATTCCAGAAATAGATTGGCGGCAATTCATTCAACTGCTTGAAAGCAGTGGATTTCTTGCCGCACGATTAAAAAAACCAATGAAAATGCAACCGAAGTACGTGAATACGATCTTCCTAATAATATACCCATCAGAGAATCAGTTAACAATGATCTAGAAAAACTGAAGGGTAGGGGTTTACACGGCTTCTTCAATATACTGGCTGAGAGCCAGATGGTGTCAGATGATCCCAAGCACTTTGTTTATGTCCAGGCTGATGATGAAGAGCAACTACACTGGAAACGAAGGGACTGGCAGGAGCAGATAGGCTGGTACGGTTTTTTCAGGTTCGAAGAAGACATGGGCGGCGAAGAAACAAAAAGAAGAGTCTTGGAAAATTTTAAGCGTTACTTATAAATATTGTTGTGTTTTATATATGTCTAGATTGATATAAGGTGAGTCGAGATGACTGGTGGACATCTTTTCAATAGCTTATCAGGGCGAACCTGGGGCTTACAGTGAAGAGGCTATTCTTTCTTATATAGATTCTTCTGTTACAACAGTCCCCTGTGAAACCTTTCAATCACTTCTAAAGGCTGTTAGTGATGGCAAGGTTGATTACGGATTATTGCCAGTAGAAAATACACTGATTGATACTATCTGGGAGGCGTACGAGTTATTAATGGAAAGCTATCTAAGACCTTGTAAGGAAATTATCCATCGTATTAATCATTGCTTGATTTGTCTGCCTGATGTTAATGCTATAAGAAAGGTTTATTCACATCCTGCTGCACTGGCACAGTGTACAGAGTACATAAAAAGAATGGGATACGAGGCTCTTCCTGAACTTGACACAGCTGGCAGCGTAAGAAAATTAAAGGAAGGATTATTAGAAAGCAATGCTGGTACAATAGCAAGCGAAAGAGCTGCTCAGATATATGACATGAAAATAATCGCACGTGATATAGAAGATAACCCGGAAAATTACACAAGATTCTTTATGATTGGTCATGAGGATTCACATTGCAGGAGAGGTGAGAAGTACAAAACTTCTATTGTGCTTGGAACCAGACATGAACCCGGGGCTCTTTATAAGGCATTGCGCTCTCTTAAAAAAATTAATATGACAAAGCTCCAGTCAAGGAGAATAATTGGCAGACCTTGGGAATACATGTTTATCATAGATCTGGAAGGGCATAGGAATGAGAAAACAGTAAAGCATACTTTACAGAAATTAGAAGGCATTGCAACTTATTTGAAAATATTGGGCTCATATCCTGAGGCAAAAAGCATAAACTCTTCTAAATAGGTAATTGCTTTGCAAAATTTTTATCATAAAGGGCAAGGCTTATTTCATGCCCTTGTTCAGGCTTTATTCTTATTTCTGGTATGATCAGCCTGTTATATATGGCTTCGGTATGTGATATTCTAGATTCGTCAATATAAGTTCTAATATCAAAACCGCATTTTTTAAAAAGTTTTATATCATCGTCTGATATTAGGTTGCATACTTTTACTTCAAACCATATTTCTGGGGTGACACCATAATTCTCAGCAGGAATTCCAGGCATCTCTTCACTTTCCTGGGATTGTTTTTTTGTTATATCAACCTTATATTTTTCAAAGTCTTTTTTGGCTATTCCAATTCCTATACTAATCAAGGATGATGCAAAACCTCTTCGCCTGTATTTTGGTTTTACCTCCAGACCTATACCATAACGCGCTTCGAAGCCTAATTGCTGGTGGTGGCCTCGATACTCACCTGTTATGTTATAAATACCTCCTTTAAACTTTTCCAGGATTATAAAGCCAATATAGTCTTCAGGATCAGATAACATAATATCAAACTTTTCTTTAGTATGGGTCAGGCTGGCTGTCAGGATATATTTATCATAAGGAGTAAATACCGCTTTTTTGGGTGTTTCGCTGCTTGACCATAGCTCATCTATTATGCTTTCAGTGCTTTTGTACATATGCTCTGGATTATATTTATCTTCTTAAACTTTTATTTTTAAATTCTGCAGAAAGAGCAGCTATGAAGTCAGAAAGACACCATTCCCAAAGAATAGCCTTGAAAAATTTTAGGCGTTATTTTTAAATATTGTAATTGTCAAGGCTTATAGCATGAAGTTAAATGAAATTGCTGAGCAGTTATATGTAGGCTTGATAGGAAACAGATTTAATGCGCTTTCAGAAATAGTCATTGGTACTGGGTTTTATGGTCTTGCAGCAGATGATTCTCTTGTGTGGGGTATCCCTATTTGGCTAGGGGGTCTTTTGTTTGGATATAATTTGGCAGGAGTATCAACAGTAATTTACTTTAACAGAACATCAGGTCATATCAAGCGGTTTGAAAAATTAGATGAAAGGTTTGCCAAGGCGATGATAGAAGGAACTGAAAATACAGGATTTGCAGGATACTGCCAGTTACAGGGAATGTATATGGCTGCAAAAAAACATGGCCAGTTAGATGCATTTTATAAGGCGAGGAAATGGTCAAATAATATCATTCCTAATTTCTAAGCTCCAAAAATCTTTATATATTTTTTCATCAATTATATTGGATATGACAAGTATGACTAGCAACTTCAAAAAAATAAACGAGCTTTTGCTAGCTATGCTTCTGCTGCTTTAGATATCAGCTTGAACTAATTCTTGCGTGATATCGACTTATTTTTAATTGCTTTAGTCTTGGTTCAAGCTGTTAACAATTTAGCAGAAGCTACATCAAAAATCAAAAAGGGGTTTGAAAATGAAAAAAAGAGAAAAAGTTTCGGTCTTTGATACGATATTAAGGGATGGTGCACAAACGCCAGAGATAGGTTTGAATCTACGGGACAGGTTATATATAGCCAAGGCTCTAGCTAACACAGGCGTTGATGTTATCGAAATAGGGTTTGCAGCTAATGATGCGGATTATCCTTACATGAAAGAGCTTGCTAAATATATAGGCAACAGAAGGCATTCAACGAACAGAAAGGTCCCTGTGGTCTGCAGCCTTGCAAGGGCCTTGAAAGAGGATGTAGAGCTTGCTTACAAGGCTATAGAGCCTGCTGATCCTGACAAGCGAAGAATACATATATTTATTGGAACTTCCGAAGAACTGATAAAATACAGCCTTGGGAAAAAAGAGGAAGAAATACTGAAGATGATTTCTGACAGCGTTAGCTATGCCAGAAGGCTTGTTGGTCGTGAAGGCCAGGTTCAGTATTCTTCTGAGGATGCATTAAGAACTAATATAGATTTCTTAGTGAAGACTGTACAAACAGCCATAGATAATGGCGCTGATAAAATAAATGTTCCTGATACAACCGGGTTTGCAATACCTGAAAGTTATTATAAAACCATAAAGGAATTGAAAAGACGGGTAAAGGGCATTGACAAAGTAATATTAAGCGCACATATCCACAATGACAGCGGAAATGCTGTTGCAGCTACGCTAAAAGGCATTAAGGCAGGAATAAGGCAGATAGAAGGCTGTGCGCTTCAGTTAGGGGAAAGAGCAGGCAATGCAGACTGGATGACTGTGGTAACGGACTTACGCATTTTGCAAGATTATTATGGCGTTGATGTAAGCCATATAGAACATGAGGCTTTGTATAACTTAGCGAAATTAGTGAGCAGCATAACTGGCCAGACAATACCGCTAAATCATCCTGTTGTAGGACGAGCAGCTTTTACAGAAAGTTCAGGAATCCATGTTAAAGGTGTAGTAAAAAACCATAAGAGTTATTTTGTTGTTGATCCAGCATCAGTTGGCAGAAAACCTGAGATTGTTTTAGGTCAGACATCAGGAACAAATACAGTTGCATATTTTCTTAGGGAACATGATTACGGAGAAATTAAAAGTGACTATACAATTAATCAGGTAGCTAGAATGACATCTGCTGTCAAAAAATACAGCATTAAGGTCAGAGACAGCCTTACAGAAACAGAGGCAAGGCTTTTTGCAGAACATTACATAAAGGGAAAGCCTCTTAAGAAAAGGCTTGTGATGAAGGATTTTCAGAGCACAAGCTCAATGAACGCAAAGCCCTGGACTAAGGTGGTGTTAAAGCTGGATGGTCAGGAAAGAACAGGCGAGGGCACAGGCGAAGGGTCGATAGATGCATACATGAATGCTGTAAAGAATGCGCTAGGCATAAAAGCTGAGCTACACTACTGGGATGAAAAGGCTATTTATCGCGGAAAGGGAGCTCCTGGTTATGAGATGCTGAATTCTATGAACTTCAGCAAAGAAGAGCGTGCAATATTAGGCGATAATGGCGAGAGTATAGGACAAGAGGCTGTTGCAAAGAGCATGATTGAGTTATTATATAATAACGAGATCTTCCATGGCCGAGGGTATGCAAGAGATATAGCCAAAGCCACATACAATGCAATAACAGATGCCTTTGATGCGGTTTACAGGCTAAAGATGACATCTGCTTTATAACCCATAATGAATGTAGGTGTTTCTTTGCAGATGTCTTTCTGACTTCTTGTCTTTGAAGTATCTATTTTCAGAAGTCAAAAAATAAACTAAGTATAGAGATTATGCTCTCCTATTTTTTCCGTATCAGGCATAAACTCCATTTCATTTTTCCAGAGCTCTGGCTTTAAATCCTGGTATGCCTTGCATGACCTTCTCCATTGAGTTATGCCTTTGACGCCAAATTCTTGCATTTTCTTTTCAAGGTGTTCAAGAAAGTGCAGCATTTTCTTCTTATCTCTAAAATGAAAAGCAGCGATTCTGCGATCAAATTTTCCTTCGTGCTTAATTTCAAAAGAATTCATCATCTTAAAAAAATTTGCCAAATTCTCTTTTGAATAGTGATCTTCCCAGAAGATCAGAGCCTTATAGCAATTATCGCATAAGGAAGGCAGCTTATGGTGCTTAAGATAAAACCTTAGGTTCTCTTTTTTTAAACCCGGACATTCGAATTCCCCGCCTAAAAAGAACCACCCGAATCTTTTAATTTTTTCTTCAATTTCTTTAAACTCCTTTTCTTCCATAACAAAAAATTGATAAAAAATCTATTTTACTTTAATGAATAACCCACTTTTAACCCACACCCTAAATTCAAACACTGATCGGTATTATAATGAACGGGATTCCGCGGTCAAATAATTTCTTTTCAATGGAAAATACTATGGAGTTGTGCATCATCTTTGAGAACAGGCCTCCTTTCTTGAATATCAGCTGCCCGCCAAAGAAAACTGCATTGGGATATCTGGAGAGTATTTTAGGCGCGAGCTGCAAAATTTTTTCTACAGGATCTATCCCGATTGCTGTCATGGCTTCAGCATGATAGCAATATTTCTTCATAAATGTCACATACCTTTCGGTTTCTTTCTTTACCTGATTCTGCAGATTTACAAGCTCTGCTGAGCCTTTAAACCCGCCTGCGTCGATTACGCCAACTTCTACAAAGATGAAGTTCCTGAAGGTGTTGCCAAATAATTCGAATATAGTGCTAACTGCCTCAAGGCCTATGCCATTAAATCCGTTGACAAGAATAACAGCAGTCTTTGCATTTCTGTCAGGCTTTGCGTTAGGTGCTGGGTTTTTGCATACACTAGAAAAGAATTTGGGTTTTCTTGCTTCTGCGTCAGTTACAAGCACATCCAGGTTCCGGGCCATTTTATCTGTATAATTATAATAGCGTTTTATCATGACCACCAGGAATACAAGCGCTGCTGTTATGAGGAGTGTTATCCATCCTCCTTCGCTAAACTTAACGAGTATAACTGTTAAGAGGATAAAGGTTGTTAGTGTGAGACCAATACCGTTAACAGTTATTTTTTTCTTCCATTCTTTTATCTTTGAGCGCGAAACCCACCAGTATCTTACCATGCCCAGCTGGGATAAGCTAAAGGTGATGAAAACAGTAATACTATAAAGAACTACCAGGAAGCTTACGCTGCCCTGAGTAAGGATCATAATAATAATTGCTGCGCTTCCCATGGCAAGTATGCCTTTGGCTGTTACAAATCTTTCACTGAGAGCAGAGAAACTTGTAGGGATCCATTTGTCAATAGACATGTTAGCTAGTATTCTTGGGCCACCTACAAAGCCTGTCTGGGCAGCTGCGAAAAGTAAGGCTGCTTCTGAGAAGAGGGCAATAAGCACAAAATATATACCGAAATTGCCCCATCCTGATGTAATATTACTGAACATGACTGCATTAAGGGTTTTTCCCTGCTGTGCAGATACATCGTATAAAAGATAAACAACGAAAAGGCCTATAACCATAAAGGCAAGTGAAATTGCCATATATTGCATAGTTCTTTTGCCTGTCTTCACTCTCGGTTCTCTGAGGGTATTCATGCTGTTACTTACTGCCTCAATTCCAGTGTAGGTTCCAGCTCCCATGCTGTATGAATGAAGAACAAGGAAGAGCACCCCAATAAAACCTATGTTAATAATACTGCTATGAATATCAGATGCTGTATTTGCAGCTATGACAGGAAGGCCTGCAAAGTGTGTAAATACTGCGTATAATATTCCAAAAACATGAGTAACAATGAACAGAAGGAATATTGGCAGCAATACCATAACAGATTCCTTCACTCCTCTTAGATTAAGCATAACCAGTGCTATTATGCCTAGAACTGCAAACAGAAGCCTGAATCCGTGCCATTCAGGCGGCAAAAAACTAAAAAGTGCATCTGCACCGCTTGCTATTGATACAGTAATAGTAAGCGTATAATCAATAAGAAGTGCACAGCCGGAAAACATGCCTAGGCTAGGTGACAGTAACTTACTTGCAACAAGATAGCCACCGCCGCCAGATGGAAATTTCTCTATAATCTGCGAGTAGCTTGCGCTAATTATGAAGATTGTAAATGCGATGAACAAAGCAACAAAGATGCCAAGATAGGTATGCTGCCCTAGCGCTAAAAAGGCCTCCTGAGGACCATAGGAAGAGGATGAAAGCGCATCAGCGCCTACGCCTATCCATGCAAAGAGCGCTATTAGTGATAATTTACGAAAGAGATTAGGATCAGCGGGATTGAAGGCTTTGCCGATTATAAGCCTTTTCAATTTCTTACCAAGCGTCTCTTCACGTCTTAGCAGCATATTGTTGTATTCACTTCTGGAGCCTATGAACAAATATACTAACAAGCAAAGTCTTCGAGTCTCTTAGATATTTATGGTTTTTGCTGTATATAAAAATGAGTTTTAGATTTCTCGGGCTGTGAAAATATATTGAGAATATATTTTTCTGAAATTTTATGGCGCAATGATGGCTATAGGGTATTATATTATAGGAAAGCTACAGAAAGCCAAGCCGCCATGGTTCAAGCAGAATATATTCGCTTATACAAAGCGTGCCTCAAAGACCTTCGGCCAGGAAATAAAACCGATCGTGAAGTGAACACCCACGAATGGATTATTACCACAGATCCTATATTGCGGTGTTTTTATACTTAAAATATACCACTATATCTATGAGATGCCAAATATTTAATTAAGCATCTCAATTCAAAACAGAAATTTATAAGGTGTTTTGAAAATGAAAAACAGAATCGTGGGAATTATAATAATCGGCATTGCTGTCCTGATAGGGTTTATAATACTATCATTCAATATGGCAATGACCAATATTGTAAATGCCTCTTGCTCGCACGGCCCTGAATGCGCAATGTGGGGTTCAATCAATTTCCAGACAAATGTCAGCTTAGGGATAATGGCTTTTGTAATCATAATTGGCATATACCTGATATTTTTTGGCCAGGAAGAAAAAATAATAACCAAGATCAAGACTATAAGGCCGCAGGTTGAGCTGAAGAAGATTACAAAGGAGAATTACCAGAAAATAATGAATAATCTGGGCAAGGACGAAAAGCTTGTTCTTGGAAAGATCATTGAAGCAGAAGGAGCGCTTTTCCAGTCAGATCTTGTGGCTAAGACAGGTTTCAGCAAGGTCAAGGTAACACGGATATTAGACAAGCTGGAAGGCAGGCAGCTGATCGAGAGGAAAAGGCGCGGCATGACTAACGTAATTATCCTAAAGCATCATCAGGCATGAAACTAGTTTCACACCTTTCTTGATATGCTGTTTCAGCGCTATATCTATCATGACTAATGAAATTAAGAATAAAAAAGAAACCACATGGAAAAAGGAAACATGCTGCAAGGATTGTGAAAATACAGAAGGCATTGCTACAAACCGTTCAAAGCAAAACACTGTCAGGCAGGGAATAATTTACGGCCTAGTTCCGCACATAGGTTGCATATCTTTCATAGCAGCCTCAATATTAGGGGTGACTGTTGCTGTTAATTTATTCAAGCCGCTACTCATGAACCCATGGTTCTTCCATATACTTGTCCTGCTGTCAATCATATTCGCAACCATTTCATCAGGTGTATATCTAAGAAAGAATGGCTTACTCTCTGCGTCTGGCACTAAAAGGAAGTTGAAATATCTTTCAACAATGTATGGCTCGACTGTGGGCATTAATCTGGTACTTTTTATGGTAATATTCCCGCTTCTTGCAAATGTATCATTATCATCGCCGACAGGGGCTGCTACTGGCATTAATGACCTAGCATCAATGAGATTACAGGTTAATATACCTTGTCCAGGCCATGCACCGCTTATATCAGAAGAGCTAAAAACAATAAGCGGTGTTTCAGACATAAACTTCAGCTTTCCAAATATCTTTGATGTGAAATATGATTCATCGAGAACAACAAAGCAGGAAATACTAGCTCTGGATGTTTTTGATACATACAAAGCTACTGTTGTTGTGGGATAATGAGGTGATTTAATGGAGACTTGTTTGATTTGCAGCAAAGAGAAAACCTTTTCAACGCTAAGCTGCAAGCTGTGCGGCATGGGCATTGAAAATACGCATAAAGCAATGGGGTTCTTCTTTTGCTGTGAAAGCTGTGCAGAGCATTTTGAGCAGATGTATGAAAAATCGAGTTTCAGCGAAAGAGAGATAATAATGCAAGAGGATGTTGTGTTTTGATTTTTTAACTGTTTTAAATTATAACCTCATACATTTCTTCTAAAAGTTTTTTATAATGATTATATTAACTAGCTGGTGTTAATTATGAAGAAGGTAACAATTCCGATATCAGGGATGCATTGTGATTCATGCGCAAGAAAGATAGAATCAAATCTAGGGAAATTAGATGGTGTTATTAACGTAAATGTTAACTTTGGAACAGAAAAAGCAACCTTAGAATTTGATGAAAATATTACAAATGAAACTAAAATAGCTCATGCAATCGAAAGATTAGGTTATGCTGTTATCAAAGAGTCCCATGAAGGCATGCATGATCATGCACATATGGAAAGAGGAGAAGAAATCAACAGCTTAAAAAAAATGTTCATATTTTCTTTAATATTATCTATTCCAATTTTCATTTTGTCATTTCCAGAAATTTTTAATATAACTCTGTCATATCAAAACATTATTTTACTAATTCTTGCAACACCAGTTCAATTCGTAGTTGGCTACAGATTTTACAAAGGTGCTTATTTTGTACTAAAAGCAGGAACAGCTAGCATGGATACCTTAGTTGCTGTAGGAACATCTGCTGCTTATTTTTACAGCCTTTTAGTGACGCTTACTACTGCCTTTGGAAATTATGCATATTTTGATACTTCTGCAATTTTAATAACTATCATTACTCTCGGAGAATGGTTTGAGGCAATAACAAAAGGCAGGACTTCTGAGGCTATTAAAAAGCTGATGGGTCTGCAGCCAAAAACAGCAAATGTTATAAGGAATGGCAGGGAGATGCAGATTCTGATTAATGAGGTTCGGATAGGGGATATTGTTATAGTAAAGCCTGGGCAGAAAATACCGGTTGATGGTATTGTTGTTGATGGTATATCTTCTGTTGACGAATCTATGATTACCGGCGAGAGCATTCCTGTAGAAAAGAAAAAAGGTGATAATGTAATAGGCGCAACAATAAACAAGCATGGTTCGTTCAGATTCAAGGCAACAAAAATAGGCAAAGATACTGTTTTAAGCCAGATAATAAAACTGGTAGAGGAGGCACAAGGCAGCAAAGCACCAATACAGCGATTAGCTGATAGAGTAAGCAGTTATTTCGTGCCAGCGGTAATTCTTATTGCTGTTACATCTTTATTTATATGGTATTTTGTTTTAGGGCAATCTTTTGTTTTCTCGCTTAGTATTTTCATATCAGTCCTAATTATAGCATGTCCTTGTGCTCTTGGTCTTGCAACGCCAACAGCTATAATGGTTGGTACAGGCATGGGCGCGGAAAATGGTATTTTAATCAAGAGTGCAGAGGCATTGGAGAATGTACATAAGCTAACAACAATTGTTTTTGACAAAACTGGCACACTTACAAAGGGAAAACCAGCAGTTACTGATATTTTACCTGTGGCCAAACTGACCAATAAAGAAATTCTTAGATATGCTGCTATTGCTGAGAAAGGTTCTGAACACCCTCTTGCAGAGGCTATAATTAATGAAGCGGAAAAAAGAAAGATAAAGGTTCCTGGTGCTGAATTCTTTGAAGCAGTGCCTGGATACGGAATCCTGGCTAAATATAATGGAAAAAATATCCTTTTCGGCAACAGGAATCTAATGAAAAAATACAAAATAATTAATCATGCAGAAGAAAAGATAAGCAATCTTGAAGATGAAGGAAAAACTGTAATGATACTTGCATTAAATAAAAAGATTGTTGGACTTATAGCTGTTTCTGATACATTGAAGGAGTTCTCTAAACAGGCTGTTCAGAAATTGCATGAAATGGGAAAAGAGATTATTATGATCACAGGCGATAACAAGAGAGCAGCTGATGCAATAGCAAGAAAACTTGGAATTGATGAGGTTTTAGCAGAGGTTTTGCCAGAGGATAAGGAGAAAGAAATTGAAAAATTACAGAAAAATGGAAGGGTTGTAGCAATGGTTGGAGATGGCATTAATGATGCGCCAGCGCTGGCAAAGGCTGATATAGGAATTGCAATAGGCGCTGGCACTGACATAGCTCTTGAGACCGGCCAGATTGTTTTGATAAAGAATGACCTTCGAGATGTTGTAACAGCCATAGACCTGAGCAATTACACTGTCCGAAAAATAAAACAGAACCTTTTTTGGGCATTTTTCTACAATAGCATAGGCATACCAATTGCAGCAGGAGTGTTGTACCCATTCATAGGATTCCTACTCAATCCAATGATAGCTGCTGCTGCCATGGCTTTCAGCTCAGTTTCTGTTGTTTCAAATTCTTTATTGATGAAGAGGTACAGAAAGAAACTATAAGTCCCGCGAGGCTTTTTAAGGGTTTTTTATAAAGGATTAATATGGCGCACTTCCCACGCTAAAGCATGGGGTATCTTGAAAGGTTAGGGAGGTAAAAACAGTATGAAATATAGACTAAAAAGACATATAACAAACACATTGCTATACGCAGTAATTATAACAGCTCTAATAGCAATTATAAGCAATTATAATACAATACACAACATTAGGAGCTATCATTTTTGCTGTTGTAAGTATTGCTTTGCTATTTACCAACAGATACATAGAGAATAAACACTTGAAAGAAGAAGAGAAGAGAGCCACAAAGCGTATCAGGGATTAATTACATCAGTTCATTCAAACCCTTTTTATCGTACCAGATAACAGTCAAAACAATACCTATAACAAGCATAACCAATCCTAAAAGGTCAATTTTACCCAAAAATATAGCCTGTCCAAAAGTTGAGGCACCTATCACTAAAAAAATTGCTGCAAGTATTGCCAATACATTTTCTGTTATTTTATTCATTTTCACACCCTGTAAAATACTTTGAACAGAGTGTTTTTAAGGCTATTTTTATAAAGGATTATTATGCCTCAGTGCATTGATTGTGGCGCATACACAAAGTATTATAACGGACGGTGTTACAGTTGCTACCGCAAACGAAAGCCAAGAAGCGGAAAGGTATATATCGCTAAAGTTACCTTTCCAGGCGGTGTTGAGAAAATATACACAGGCCAAACTGGAAGATCTGTAAGAACAAGGGCTGGCGAACATATCAAAAACATAAGAGATGGCAACAGGAGAACATACACCGGACGAGGCACAAGTTTCAAATTACTGGGGTCGATATACTCAAACGACAGACGCCAAGCTGAAAAGACCATAAAGCGAATGCCAAGAGAAAAGAAGATAGCATTGGCAAGAGAAGGCGCAAGGAATTATAAAAGAAAAAGAGGATTATTCGGCAGATTGTTTGGTTAGTTCATTTAACCTTTTCCTGATCTCTGGCAGAAATGGCTAAAAAGTTAATCATGTATTAAGCTTTCTTGTAAGTTAATGTAACTGATCTATGCGTGAATATACAGCGATACGATTCAGTAGTTCCGATTAAATCTGATGATACTTCACCAACTTTGGTTAGGGTACATTGTCTGCAATCAATCTCATTACTGTCGTATTTTGAACAGGACATCCGGGCTCTTACTATAAGTTCGTGTCTAGCATCTTTTTTTTGTGTAGCTGGTCCTCCATCATAAAGCCCATTTTCCTGGGATAGACTGAAACCTAATAATTCTGTGCCCTTCCATCCACGGCTTCTAAGCTCCCTAATTATTTTCGAGGGATGACCAACTAATGTTATTTCTCCGTATTGAACTATTCCTTTTTCTTTATCAATGATCCTAGGTTCTGGCATAAGGGAAAATGATATATCAAATGAATTTAAAGCTATATTGAAAGGCTGGTTTTTTAAAGTTCATCCAACCTTTTCCTGATCTCTGGCAGTTTCCTGTTATAGCTGTAAATGGTTGTTTTAAATCAGTCTTTTTAAGGCTAGTCTTGGAGTAATTATACATGAAAGTCGATGATGTATTAACACATGAATGGCAGACTATTGAAGAACTCATGAAAAAGACAAAATCAGGGAAACCTTCTGTTGTGTCGAGATTAAATAAACTTTATAATAACTGGCAAGCAATAGAAAAGCTGCGCAAAAATGGAATTATGTATTACAGGCTCATAAAGAAATGAAAACAGTCTTTTTAAGGGTTTTTTTCAATTAACTCATTTAACCTCTTCCTGATCGCTGGCAAAAAGGGCTTTTGTTAGATATGTAGAATTATTCAGAATTCTCTAAATATGCTTTATTATTTTTCCCATCAAATTTTAATATCATTTTTTGTTTCCTTATAAAATCCAATCCTAGAAGAGTTGGAGATATTTTAATGGGTCTTCCTTTTTCATCGGTATCAATGATATAATCTTGGGTTACACCTATATATTCTAATTTAAATGTTTTTATTTTCTCTTTCCCATCCTCTTTCCCAACAACTAATAATTTAACGTCATATAATCTGCCCATTTTAAATGGAGTTTCTCCCCAGTGTATTTCATCTTCATCATAAAATCTTTTTATTGGAATTCGAAGTCTATCTTTATCTATAGATCCAATAAAAGTATCTGGAGAACCTGTATCTACAGTAAAATTCAACCTACCTGTTATGTGTGGAGCAAGTATTGTAACAGTAAACCATATACTTTCTTCATCTACATTTAATTGTATTTGCATAAGAATTAATTCAAATTCTAAATAATTAATATATAACAGTAATATTTTTTTCAGGAATAAATTCTATTATCACATTACCTGCATCTATTTTTCTCAGCTTTAACTCTGCTAAAACATCTTGTAATTCTGGTTTTGCAACAATAACATCTTTGTCCTTTACAGCGACAAAATTATTTTTAAACTCCTCTCTTAGAATATCTTTATTTTTTTTATACCAAATAGTATCTCTTTCAAAATTCTTGATGAGCTGTATTTCATTTATTTCCATAAAAACACCTTATAATTTAATAGATGGGTCAAGGTAGTATATAAATGTTAACAAAATACCAACACCCCCATGTCTATCTATCTCCGAAAACTTTTTAAATAGTAGTAATTCCAAAGGTTTTTAATCCCCTTTCTTTAATTTCATTCCATTAACTCATTTAACCTTTTCCTGTTATAGCTGTAAATGGTTGCCTTAAAGTAGAAATAATTTCAACATTTTCCGTGTCTAGACCATGCTTTAATTATCAGCCCGATAATTATAATGGCCAGACCTATGGCGATGTATTGCCCAAAGGAAATCTTTGACAAGGCATCAAAAAGAGCTATTCCAGAAGTCTCATTACCCAGATGTGTAGTAATCAAATCATTGCCTACCATAGTAAATATTTTTCAAATATTTACTTAAGGCTATTAGAAACAGGAATCCCGCGACTGGAAGCCACCGGAATGTTCAACCCCGTGAAATGATGAAAAATGCTATTTTTATCGGTTTTAAAGGGATATTATTGTTTAATTTGCCTGATTCAAAAACATGGGGCAACTCTAATAATATTAATCCCGCGACTGAGAGTTGAACTCAGAACCTTCCGGTTGCTGCTTTCTGAACGTCTGCTGGTGTTCAGTACGGCGCTTGGCAGTACTGTACTACAGCCGGACGCTCTATACTGCACAGGCGCCAGAGGCGCCGATGTGCCATTGAGCTATCGCGGGTTACAATAGAATAAAGCAGGAGATATTTAAATTCATTTATATTCTGATTTCTTTTCATTTTTCCTCTTTTTGGACTATTCCTATGGTGGCGTGGCTGCTCATTACCTCGGTTAAGGTACCTTTTTTATTGAACCTTATAGTAGCGCTTGGGAGCTGAACTTTGTCGTGAATGCTGAAGATGGGAGTGATTTTATATGTCAATATCCTGTCTTCGCCCTTGGCAAGTGAGTCTATTCTCCAACGGATTTCTGTTCCCATTGGGGTTGCTTTTTTTGTTGGCTTAGGGCCGTGGGCATCGTCCTGAACTTTGAAGACAGATGGAACAAAGTCTCTTATTACGATGTCCTTTATAGCGCTTCCTGTATTGTTCTTGATGTCAACGCCGACTGTGAACTCTGAGCCTTCTTTTATCAGCTTTTTCTGCAGGATCTTCTTCTTTATCACGAAGATCCTGACCCGGAACATGTAATACCATAGAAGGATGAGAAATATTATAATTACAATGAGGAGCGGGGCATAATTTATCACATAGGTAATTGATTTCTCTTCTCCTGGCTGGAGCCCTATTAGTTTCCATGTGAAGACATTGCCTGATATTTTTGAAGGTTCTCCTGAAAAGAACAGCTTGTCAATATCGCTTATGGTTTCGTCTATGGTTACATAGTCTGCGTTTTTATTTCCGACATTGGTTATTGCTATTATCTTGCCTGTGCCTAAAACCAGGAAGTCTATTACCTCTTCTTTTATTACTGGCGTTTCTGGAACAACAAAGGTCTGTTCCATCGTGCTGATTTTTTCCCCATCCGCTAACTCTGCATTAAGAGTATATTTTCCTGCTTCAGCGAATTCTTTCAGATAAAAGAATTGTTTGACAGTAGTGATTTGATCTGGGTCCATTTTTGGTATGACTTTGGAGAAGGAGAATATCTCTTTGGTTGGCGATCTTACTTTAACGTTTAAAACAATGTCTTGTGTTGTGGTTGTCTTGAAGCTCCTGCATAGAATTGAGAGATCAACATTGCCAGTAGGTTTTAAATCACCTGTAACAAAGATCTTTTCGATCTCAATTATCCCTTCCTTGACCACAGAAACATACATTTCTTTGCTCTCTTTTTCACCTGTTGTCAAGGACTCGGCATTTATTTTTATTCTGTACAGCCCTATCGGCGTGTCCATATAAGGAGAGAAGCTTATTTTAATTATGCCGGTTTCGCCTGCATTAACATCTAATCTTGTACTAGAAAGCGAAATCCATGATTTGCTGTCAACAATATTTATACTGAACTTGTCATTGATGCTGCTGTAAAGCTGCACTTCAGCCTGGACAGAACTGCCTATTGGAACGCTTACTGAATTTTCACTTGAGGTAATCGTGAAGGCTAGGGTTAGCTGTGGCAAAAGCAGCGATATTAGCATTGCTAATAATACTTTTTTCATTATTTTACACCACTGCATAAAATTATCGCTTAGGTATTATATAAAGCTAAAACCTGCCTTTTTCTGGCTTTTTACCATATTTAAAAACTTTTCTATAGTACCTTTCTATATTATAAAAGGTGTCTAAATGAGCGAAGATATTGTAAGAAAGGTTTTGATGAAGAATCAGGCAGGACTGAGCAAGCCAGAGCTATGGAAAGCATCTAAGCTAAGCAACAAGCAGGTTCAGGCTACTCTGAATTCAATGATACGCAGAAAGGAGCTACTGATGCATTCAGGCAGGGTTGTTCTTAACAATTCGGACTGCCTAAAGGCTTTACTTCTTGATATAAGCATGAGCAGCATATATTCGGCATGCAATAAGTTTGGCATACCTAAGCATGACATAAAAAAGGAAAAAATGAAGGCATGGATAGACACTTATGTGGATTGCATGGAATGGAAGAACGGCAAACTGGTTTCCAAGCTCAAGAGTGATATATGGAATCACGCTGACCTGCACAACATAGAAGAGTTTCTGGGCAAGTAGGATTTATATAGACTGGTTATTAACTCTGTAAATAATACTTAGGCCTTGTTATTGTATCTGTTTTAGGCGGTTCCATTTCTCCAAGATCTGGCAAATTTGCCATGTAATCACTTAGGTTATTTGTTGTTCTTCTGAATGCTTCTTCTCTCCCAAAAACGATAATTGAATCCCCGTAGGTTGATGCTTCAGGCAGATACAACCCATTTTTAATAACCCACATCTTTACATCTGGGTTTGCTTTCCAATTCTCATTTATGCCGCTGAACCCAAAAAAGTCTATGAGTTGCACTTTTTCTGATCCCCATATAGCTGCTAAAAGAAAATCATGTTTCCTGAAATCATGCTTATACTTGATAAGGACTTGTTTAAGATATTCCTCTGCCTCTCTAAGCGGTTCATAATTAGTTCCATATGCACTCATCAAACCTGCTTCGTGCAGATAAGCCCTTACAGGCGGTCTTCCATCAGGCATGTTCAATCTTGCTACAAAAGCCATTTTTATCAACCTTGCCTATACCATAAAGAAAACCTTTTTAAAGGTTTTGAGAAGCCTTCCTAAAAAAAGTATTCTTTACCACGAGTGCTTGATTGCCTTTGTTTCACAGGCTGTTTAAGCAGGTCCTCGCTCGAATATTATTTTCATGAGACCCAAACCATCTGACAATGCTTCTGATGGTTCTGCTTTTATTTGTCCTGAGACTGAAGCAGAGGTTATCATGAACCACATCTTTATACCATCAACAACCCCTTTTACAGCATCATCTATTTTAAAACCACTTTCCCAAGGCGGGTATTCTGTCTGTCCGCCTCTCATATCCTTTTCAGTTGTTTGTATCAAAGCATAGAAGAAATTGAAGTCGATTATTATCTTTGCATCATAATCTCCTGTGTACTCTTTCATGGGTTCAAGCTTAAAAATAATGTCTGGGTTGACAGTTATGAGAGCATTGAAAACTGTTTCGTTTTCATCTGCTATATTAAGCAGGAACTTGGCTTCGCCTCCATACTTGCTGCTTAGAGAATTTACCATCTTCATAAGTTCTTTATCCTTCTTCGCCTCTTCTATTTCAGATGGCGAAAGCTCAGGCTTCTCATCTCCTTCAGGGCCTGGCATTAATCCGGATTCCATGGCTTCCTGAAATTCTTTCTTTATGAAATCCTTTGTTGGGAATACCCATATCTGCATGTAAGGAGAAAGTATCTTTGTTCTTTTTCCGAAGAAGTCTGTTGTTGTCTCGACCTCCCATATTCTTACAGAACCAAACTCTGTGTTATAACTGACGTCTATCGGTTTGTATTCTTCCGGTAGTTTATCTCTTCCTAAACATAGGAGCCTTTGTGTTGTCCATTCGTTATTGTTGACAATCCTCCAGTATGAATCATATATTCCTCCTATATGTTTTTCCCATTCGCTCGGTGACGATGGAATATATTCCTCAAAAAACCATTTAAGGGAATCTTCTGTGAAGGAATTCTGAATTTCTATTCTTTCCTTTATTAAGTTTTCCAGTTCCCACTCACACCATGGCTCTCCCATTTCCAGTTTCACTTCCTCTTTTATCGGGTAGAGATTCTCGAAAGGTTCGCCCCACATGTCAAAACCAACCCAGCCTTCTATCTTCTTTGTTGGAAAGAATCTGCAACCTCCCTCAAGCCTAACAACCCCATTTACCTGCATCCATTCTTCTCCTTTAAAGCAATCGAACTGCTGTATTACATTGCCCCATGGAGCGCACCTGTCTTCTGCACAATCAGCTTTGCTTTCGCAACCTTCGCATCTTTTTGATGCCTCACAGCCGTTTTCCCAGTCACCGTCGCAATCATACCATCCTTCGTTGCACATGCAATAGCCTTCATCCATATTGAAATTTTGATTTGCCTTGCACTGGAGTTCTCCTATTTTGAACTTACATTTATCGCATTCTCTGCATATTTCCTGCCAGCAATTAAATGTTTGCAGACTATTGACTGCATAGAAATCTTCACATTCTTGTTTATGCTCCTCTCTGTTGCAGTATTCCTCACATTCCATTCTAGTTTTGCAGTTATTTGGTCCTTGGATCTCACCGCTTTGTATCTTCTTCATAAACTGGTCAACCTGCTGGTTGCATTCGTCGCAAGGGCTGCACTCATCTTTGCACGGGTATTCTTCTGCTAAAAAGCCTGTTATCAAGCCGGTCAGAGAATTTGCAAAATCTGCTATTACGCTTCCTGTTGGCGAAACCTCTTCTTGCGGGGATTCAGATTGTTCAGACGGTGTTTCAGGCTGTGATGGCTCTTCTGCAGGGATTTCCTGTTGTTCAGAGGGTGTTTCTACTACGGACTCAGTTTTTTCCGGTTTTTCTTCAGGCTCTTCTATTTTTTCTTCTTTCTTTTCTTTTTCCTCGGCTTTTTCAGGAGTTATAGGAAGCGTTACACAGTTTCCGTTTGAACAAACATCCTGAGAACCACCACAATCTGTAGCTAGGACACACCTATCGCTAGCCTCAGGAACTTCCTCCTCAATTTCAGGAGCGATCTCTTCTGAAGGGGTCTCAGGAATCTCCTCTTCCTCAATCTCTGGAGTTTCTGGTTCCTCTTCAGGAACAACTTCAGGACATTTTTTATCAGTTTCTATCCATTCACCATTTATACATTCTTTTATGACAATCTCAGAAGCATCTTCACACTTCTTACTATTTGTTTCTCCTTCTTCACATTTTTTAGGAACCTCAGAACAATCATTACCGGTCTCAAGCCATTGATTAGATGAACAAATTGCAGTTATTATTTCAGATCCGTCTTTACATTCTCTTTTCTTGTTTTTGCCTTCTTTGCAGCCTTCTTCGCACTCTGTGATTAATTCTGTTACCTTGCATTCGCTTTCAATGCACTTAGAAACCCCGCATTTTGGCTGGGGACATTCCTCATCTGCTTCGCATGCCTTCTCTGTAACAACGCATATAGGAGGCAAATTACAACCAAACTGGTCTTTACCCTTCCAGATTATTTTCCCGTTTGGGCACTCAGGTGGTTCATATATTTCGCAAACAGTGCAGTCTTCTGGACAGACTTCTTTTTCACCGTTCTCGCATATATGATTCCCGCATAGTGTTTTTGGCTCTTCAGTAACAATTTCATCAGGATCCAAGCACTGCTTTTCAATACAGAAAAGCTCTTTTCCGTTTTCAGATCTGCAAAACTGTCTGTCGCATTTCTGATCCTGACAATCAATCAAGCCATCATCATTGTTATCCTTGCTGTCGTCGCATATCTCAAGGCCACAGAATTTCGTAGACTCGCAGTTGCCGTCATTATCACAGTCCCTGAACCCTTCATTGCAGACACATTCGTTTCCGATCAGCATCTGGCTTTTACCGCAGGTTATGTTTATCTCATCACATGGTTTTGTGTATTCCCTTCCGTTACACATGTAGATTTCGCATGGTTTCTTTTGTTTCACGCCGTTGCATATATATTCAGTTTCGCATGGCTCAAGCTGCTCAACACCGTCGCATAGATAAGTAGGTGTTTCAGGGTTCCTGCATTTATAGCATTTTACACATGTGGCATTGCATTCACCTTCGCAGGCATCGCATTCCTTGCATTCCTCAAAACATGGACCTGCGTCACAGGGTCTTGTTGTCTCGCAACCGTTTTTCCAGTCACCATCGCAATCATACCATCCCTTATCACAAACACAATAAACATTGTTTCTGTCAAAATGCTGGTTTTCGTTGCATTTGAAATCTCCAATATCATAATTACAAAGTGTGCATTCCTTGCATTCTTCATTGCAATCCAGTTCTTCAGAATAGAAACCTATCTCATTCATTATTTTTCCGCATTCTTCTGCATGCCCTGCACAATATCTGTTGCAATCGTCCTCTGTCATGCAGTTGCCTGGCATTGTAATCTCGCCTGCTGCTGCACGATCAAAAATAGCCTCTATCTTCTCTCTCCTCTGGGTGTTACATTGATCACAGGACTTGCAATCAACATAACAACCGCCATATGCCTCATCCTCGCAGGTCCAACAATCATCACATGCGTCTTTAATTTCCTTTTGATTATGGCATGGCCAACATGCAGGCTCACACAAAATTCTGCATTCTTCACTACCTCCGCAGTCCCAGCATTCTTTACATGAACTGTAACATAGGTCATGACTGGTCTGCCAGCAGCCACCTTCTCTGTTGCATACATTCTCGCAGAGCTTGCCGCACTGCCTTTCCTGCCAGCAATCCGGATCTTGGCAATCAACAACATTATCACCATCATCATCTACTCTGTTATTACATGTCTCATTCCCTCCTAGAGCGAGAACGCATTTACCATCTGCACAGCCTTCATCATCCTTGCACTGGATATCATTTACATATCTACACCAGCTGTCCTGACGGATTTCTGAATTCTCGAATAACCACCTGTCCCAGTATATACGGTCTAATCGTATTTTTTCAATCTCGTACCCGCTTAACATCTTCTCGACAGCATCAACCCTAAGCCTATAGGTGAAATCCCTGCACCCTTCTATGTTTTCTTGCTTTCTGCAATAGTTTCTGCATTCCTCAAGATTTTTGCATCCACCAGGTCCCTGTAATTCGCCGGATGCTATCCTTCTTGCTATACTTTCGTCGAATTCCTCAACCCCGTTGTATTTTCCGTCCAGAATCCTGTTTATCTGCTGGATCTTGAACCTGTTGAAGAAGAATTTTTTTGCAAAGTCTTCTGACCTTGTTTTTTCGAACTTCTCAGCCTCATCCCTTATCTCAAAAATAGCTTTTTTTAATTCCTGGTTAATCTCGTCAACTGAAAGGGTCCAGTAATATTCCTCGTCAATCTGATGCTCCAGCTTTCCGAACTGGAGCTCTGGCGACTTAAAGACCTGTACCGGCCCCCTGCCCTCGGCCCAGAATTCCATGTATACATGGTGCCATTCGCATTCCTCACAAAAATCAACAGCTGTCAACACATCAAAATTACTTCCATTGAAAAGTGAGAATCTCCATGTTATTATTTTTTCCGGGAGCCATTTTTCCTCTGGCTTAAAGAATTCTTCCAATATTACTGTGCACTGTTCCAAATTCTCCTGGATGTAGCTTCCGAAAAGACTTTCAGCTTCAAGCATTTTTTTGACCAGAGCCTCTCCTGATTTTCTCGTTCTCGTCAGATTATACTCAGTTGTGAGAGAGACTATTTCGTCTAGCATGCTTTTCAAGTTAAAATTAAACTCTTTCTTGAATCTAACGTTAAAATCAACAGAGTAATATTTGAATAATTCACCGTTTTCTAATTCTATTGCACTTGGAAAGGCATTAAGTATGATCCTGACCTTTCTTCCATCAAAGATTATTTTTTCCCAGCGTGGCATGGCCTCATCCAATCTCTTTTCCATGTGCTTGTTATCAATCCATATCCAGCTCATGTACTCTGTCGGCTGGCCAAAGGCCTTTTCAATACTTTCCTTCGGGATCCTTGCCCATTCATTACCAATGCCGCCGCCGAGCATAAGGTTCAGGTCTGACCTGATTTTAAAGCCGTACACATTAAGCTGCAGATAATTGATGTTGCCAACCTCGTATTCCTCAGCATAATGAACAATTGAATTTATCTTGTCCTCTATTTCGGCAGCATTGATTGTTATATTAGAAGAGGCATTAGGGATAGTGTCTGCTGAAACAATCTGGGTTAAAATTAGCAAAAATGCAACAACTATTGCCAATTTCCTCATAATCTATATTTTATCTTCCCTGTTATTTAACCTTTTGAGAAGCCTTCTAAAAAAAGCGTTTTTTACCATGAATGCTTGATTGCCTTTGTTTCGCAGACCTCTATGCATGGAAGTTTGTAATCACGATTCACTGGCTTGCATGGCGCGCAAACGTATTTGATGTTTTTTCTATGCTGATCCACTAAAAGGGTCGTTTGGATCTTCCTCAACCTTGAATACATTATACTTGCAGGCACTAACGCATTTGCCGCAGGCGTTGCAAAGGTCGGTATCAATAGTGATGAAATACTCTCCTGAACCGTCTTTGTAACCGCAGTTGGCAAGCATACACTACAATATAGAACAAATATTTATAAAATTGTTTAGAAGCCCCAGGTGAGGATTGAACTCACGACCTTCACCTTTTCGCTCAAGAAAAGACCAAAAACTTTTCCTGTTACCAAGGTTTAGCGGGCAATAGCCTGACGCTCTACCAACTGAGCCACTGGGGCACATAACATAAAAGCATTAGAATGTTTTTATTCTTTCTTGTTCAGTGTTATTCTGTGATAAAATATTCTCTTGCGCCTGATATTGAGGCAAAGGTCAGGGAGATAGCTGGGAAACTTGGCATAAAACATGACTTGTCAAGGGTTGTTTGCATTCGCAGCAGAGGCTCGACCAGCAGGCGAACGCTTGCAAGGTGCCATGCCCTGCCAAGGGTAATGCAGATCGCGCTTAATGTAAAAGCGCATTATGTTATTGAGGTTATTTCTGAGAATTTTGACAAGCTTAGCGAGGAAGAAAAGATAAAAACGCTTATACACGAGCTTCTTCACATACCAAAAGCATTTGGCGGCGGATTCAAGTATCATAATTACGCTAACAGAAAGAACGTTGATATATTGTATGAGAGGCTTATGAGATAATCTTGCTTATTTTAAATATTTTTCCATTATTGATTAGCACTATGAGAAACGGAGGAACTCCTCACGAAAATAGAAATTCATTTTTAACAGTCGAAGAGGTAGTAAGGGATATAAAGGCTCTTCCTAATATAAATTTCACTTTGTTTTATGAACATAATGGATGTGCAAAGTATTGTCCTGAAAATTCTAGATTGCAAAATGGTGGAAATTATAGCTGGCTTCTTTTGCTTACACAGGAGCAGTACGAAGGGTTTGAAAAACATAAAACTATAACAGGAAGCGAGATACTGAAAAGGTATGAAAAGCCTTAATTTTTATTTTGAGCTTCTCTGAAAACTACGGACTTTAGTTCGTAGATGAAGATGAGAATCTTGAAAGAGATGCACAAAGATACTATGGTTGGAAAGGGCATCTCATTTTATCTAGGCTTTCATGATATCCATTAAGCCAGGCGCAATGAAGAAGAACAAAAATAAATTAAACATCACGTTGGTTATTGCAAAGGGCATGAATTTGCCAACGTTTTCTCTGAAGATTATTGCAGTTATCATGAGATTTATAAGATTCAGTCCTAGGGTTGCATAAATACCAAAAGCTCTTATGCTAAGTTCTGTTGCGCCTGCCAGGAAGCCGACAATGCTGTAGCCAGGTATTACCCATAACAAATAGGCGTTCACATGCTCTGTAGCTATCATGTGGATTACAATCATGACAAAGGCGATTATTGCTCCAGCCATTGGGCCATAGGTCATGCCTGTTAAGACAGCAATAAGCATGACAAGCTCAAGGCCTACTGCTTTCATGCGCCACTGGCCCATGAAATAGCTCAGGATAAGGCTTGCAATTATTAAGGCTGAAAGAACTGAAACCTCTCTGACAAAGATGAACATGATTATCAAGGGTATAGCTATAATAAGTACAATAGATCTGTTTCTTGTTATAAAATCTACCGTGCCCATAATTTTGGATTTATATTAAGAAATAAAAACCTATTTATTGCCTGCTTTTTTTGCCTTCTGCTCTGCTTTCTGCTCTTTTTTGAATTCTTGTTTCATCTTTGGGACTGACATCTTAAAGCCGCATTTTTCGCATTTGACATAGAACGGACGCTTCCATTCTGTTTCTGTGTATGCCTCATGCAGGCATTCAGGGCATTTGTACTCCACGCGCGCAACGTTGTCAGGCATTGCTAAAACGCGAATTTTGCCTGTATGCTGGTTCTTGCTGTTTCTGACGCTTCTCATCGTATGATAAAGGCAATCTTTTGGCTTGACATTGTTTGCAATTACAAAGTCCTGGATTTTGCTCATATAGGTCTTTAGTTAGTTTTCTGGCATTGCTTTTAAGCTTTTCTATTTTGCTATATCTAAAGAAATTAAGCCAAATCAGTCTCTTATAAAATAGAATGATTTGTCTACAAGTTTACATATGTCTGGATGATCATCTGTAAGTAAGGCATAGTAAGCATCAAATCCCTCTTCTTTAATGATCTGTAATTTATGCTTCTGATCCTCGTTAGCCATTGTTACAATCAGCTGAAATTCAAGTATTTTTGATTCAACAAACTGTTTTGGAAAAACAGTGTCAGGATCTATATATCTGCGCAGTTCTTCATCGGGCATCTTGACATTTGGGTCATTTTCAGTTTGATATTCCAGACCCTTTATTAATCTCGGGATTATCTGATCTTTTGTATAACCTTCAGCTAAAGCCCTGTCTATCCCTGTTTTGGATAGCGGATGTAGTTCTGTATGTTCTAAAAAACCTCTGACTATAAATTTTGGCATACCTTTTGCTTAGCAAAAAAATATTTAAATCTGCATTTCGCTAACTAGAAAAGCTATGCAACAGCTCCTGCCAGGAAGGATAAGAGTGCGAACAGCATGGCAAATTTGCATACTGTTGCATTCAGGTTCTTTGGGACTACTATTGCAATTATGAACATGATATCGGTTATTACGATAAAGAACAAATAAACAACACCAAATATTGCAAGGAAAAATGGAAGGAAACTGAGTATCACAGCTGCCATTATGAAAGCCGAGGCTATCATTTTTGCCTTCAAAACACCGTACTTTATTGGTATAGTAGTGATCTCAGAATGCTTGTCACCCATGACGTCTTCAACTGTCTTGAAGATCTCCCTTCCTATGTTAGAGATAAAAGCAAGCAAAGCCAGCAACAATATTTTTAGCCCAAAAATATTAAGAGTCAAACCTCCGAATATGAAGGTTAGTGCAACAAGTAGGCTTATTGAAAAATGGCCGACCATTATTATTTTCTTCAGCTTCCATGAATACATAATCAATAGCACTGAGGCGAGTATTGCTGTGTAAAAACAGTAGGTATTGATGAAGTATGATAGAAATATGCCAGCCGCAAACAATATTAAAGAATATGCTACTGCTGTTTTAGTGCGCATTTTTCCTGACGGTAACGGGCGATGCGGCTTGTTTAATCTGTCTGCTACTACATCGAAACGGTCGTTAATAACCATGCCACCGCAGCTTACCAGAAAAACAACTATCATGCCGTATATAACTTGCATTGATGGATATAGCGTTGCGCCTGCTATCAGAGTTGCTATATAAACTGCGAGCGCGCTCATTATGCCGTTTAGCGGCCTTATGATCTTCAGATATGACAGCATAATTATCATTTATACTTGTAATATTTAAAAACTGATTTGAACAGATCTACAAGAAATTAATAGCTTATTTTTGACTTCATTGCGAGCTGAAGTCAGAAAGAAATCCATAAAGAAACCACTGCCTTTAGGTAGGGGTTACAGAGGGATTTCATTTATGCCTTAAGGCCTCGCCTTTCTTTAGCCTTTAACCTGAGTTCTTTGGAGCCGCATTTCCTGCATTTGATCTTTCTTTTCTTGACTTTTTCAGGCGGGGCCCTTATCTTTGCGCTACATTTCATGCACACAAAAACGTTATGAAACATCCGTCTTTCGACATCAGGGGATAATTTCTTTGGCATAAGTATCAAATTATCTTAGTTTGCAAGGCTTTTTATGCTTTAAACTGCTAACTGTCTTAATCTTGCAACTCTTTCTTCCACAGGCGGATGGGTGCTGAAAAGCTTTGACATGCCTTTTGCAGAGAATGGGTTGATTATGAATAAGTGCGACGTGGATTCATTGCCTCTTATGGGATGGCGCTCTGCAATCTTGTGTATCTTTTCCAAGGCATTTGCCAGGTCCAGAGGATTGGATGCAAGTGCGCCTGTTTTATCAGCAAGGAATTCCCTGTTCCTGCTTATCGCCATTCTTACGAGCATGGCAGCTAAGGGCGCGAGCACGAAAAGTATAATATAACTAATCGCATTTCTGTTGCGCTCGTCACCGTAGATGAAGATATATGATAGCCAGGTTAATGCGCCGGCCAGGGTTGCTGCCATTGTTTGTATGAGCGTGTCTCTGTTTTTTATATGCGAGATCTCATGCGCCAGAACTGCTTCTATTTCATCAGTATCAAGATCAGCAAGCAACCCTTTGGTTATGGCTACTGCTGCATGCTTCGGAGACCTTCCTGTTGCAAAGGCATTAGGAACATCCATGTTTATCAGATATAATGGCGGTTTCGGTATGCCTGCTTTTTTTGATACGCTTTCAATGGATGAATTTAAATCAGGATAATCCTTGGGATTTATTTTCTTGGCGCGGTACATGGCTAAAACGAATTTGTCAGAAAACCAGTATGAAACAAAATTAATGAAAAACGCCATTAAAAGACCGATAGTCATGCCTGCAATACCGCCTAAAAAGTAGCCTATTGCCAGGAATAATGCTGTAAGGAAACCAATTAAAATAACTACCCTCAGTGCTGCCATTAAACCACCCACATCACTTTAGCAATTCTTTCTTGTAATGCTCGCTCCAGTCTATATTGCCTACCCTATATTTCCGTGCTGAATGATTATTTAAGAGTTTCGTTATTATGCTGGAAACTGCCAAAGGCTTTAGCCTGCTTGTGTCTATCTCGAATACTCGACTGCGCTGCATCGCTTCTTGTGTTATTATGCCGAGTATTTCTGCTTGCACGTTTTCTTTGATCTTTGCTTCAGGCCATTTTCTTTTTTTCAGGCGATTCTTAAGTATGCTCGGATCAGTTCTTAATATTATGACCATATCTGATCTAAGAAGATGTGATAGATGACCTTCGATAATATTTGGCTTACTTTTTACTATATTTTTATTTACTGCTTTCTGAAGGTCGTTTATATCAACTATCTTGGTTTTTCTTTTTTTGTCGATCCTGCAGTGCATTTTTTCAGTCAGCTTCTTTATAGATATAAGGTTGGCATTCATCTGCTTGGCAAGCAGCTTTGCTACATGGCTTTTGCCTGTGCCTGGGGTACCTGTTATTGAGATTATCATTTTCAAAGCACCATAGTAAAAATAAAGCAAGAAGAAAGTATTTATTTATAAGTCTGCTGAAGGCGCGGCAAGACCTGTGAATAAACATGCCTTACTACTTTTTTCTCCATTTTTCTGCGCCCTGGGCCGTTAAGCGGCAGGTCTGCTTTTTTTGAGATACCATCAGATTTATTAATTTTAGCAGACGTACCAAAATCATAACTATGACTGCTTGGTGGGCTTGAACCGTCAGGCCAGTATTCGAAGCTTACTCTGCAATACCCCTTATCGTCTCTATAGACCTGGCCTTTTATATTGACCATTTTCCCTTTTATTTCTATTTTTCTCTCAATGGTTGGTAACTCTCCTTCAGGCTCATCAGTAACAAAGGTGTATTGAAAGTGCTCTCCCTTTACGTGTATTCTTTTCTTAGCTGTTTTTGTATTCTCTGTCATCTTAATACTATCCCGGAAAACGATTTAAACGTTTTTTAAGAACAGCGTCTGAAAGTTTTAAAAGGATTTTGTTTATGGTATATGAATCTTAGGTGATGGAATTATGTTATCATATACGCATGATGTTGCCCAATATAGAGAAATTTCTGAAGTTCCTGGACATAAGCCAACAAAGCCTATTGAGGTAGGATTGATAGACACTGGAGGAGATGGGTCAGCTACAAGATATATGGCAGTTCATAATTTGCCTTCGCTCAAAAAAGAGCTTGGAATGAATAGAATCACGGCTATGGGCTCAACTGAGAAAGAGGCTTGCGAAAAGCTTGGTTTGGCCTTGGCTAAAAGGCTTGAAGATTTGAATGATATAGGTTATAAGAAAGTGCTCACTCTTGACGAGAGGCTTGAAAAACAATATCTAAAAACTCTAATTGAAGGTAAAATATTTTAGTTAGCAGTTATTTTTTCACCTTTGAAATAATTCTAGTCTTGCCGCCTTTGGCTGCTATCTTTTCAACTGTCTTTATCAGCCCTGCTTTTTCCATTTTTTCAAGAAGCCTGTAGAAACTTGAATAACTTGCGCTGGTCTTCTTGCTGAAAAGCTTGTACAATTCGCCTGAGGTTATGTCCTTTTTAATCAGGTCCAGTATCAGCTTTTCATTATCCTCTAATTTTTTATTTTGTTCTGGTATAACAGACCTTATTGCTTTTTCAATATGAGCTTTCTTTACAACCCTGGATCCATCAAGCTCTGCGTTCATCACTGCTTTCTTGAGCAGGGCTATGCCGAATCTTAAATCATTCTTTTCAGATGCAAGCTCTGCTATTTTATCGGTCAACCGCAAAGAGACTACATTGTTGTAAAGCCCTGCTTCTGCTCTATGCCGAAGAATTCCTGCTATCTCAGTTTTTTTGTAAGGCTCAAATCTGACAAGCTCTGGCTGGAAAACTGACCTTACCCGGTCGCTTAGTTTGTGAGTCTCGTCTTTTTGCGATATTGCTACAACGCCAACCTTTATGCCAGGATAGCTCTCATGTGCCCTGAGCAGGTCATATAATATCTTGTCGCTTTCCTGAAGATAGTTTATGTCATCCAATGCAACTATCAACACTTTTTTCAGTTTCGGAAATATCTTATCGTAAATGCCTGAGAGTGGCACGCCTGTTTCTGGCGGGAGATGACCGATTATTTTTCTGTGAATTTCGGAGAAGACCCTGAACTGGGACGAGTGAATCTGGCAGTTGACATGCACGAGAATTGCTTTATCTGATTCCTCCTCAAACTGATTGAACATTAGCTTAACTGCTGTTGTCTTGCCTGTTGCTGGCGGGCCGATAAGCAATGCATTCAGCGGCTTGGCGTTGCGCATTGCAGGCTTTAGGCAATACGCCAATGCCTTCAACTGGCTATCTCGATAATTAAACTGGTCAGGGACGTAGCTGAAATCAAAGACTTCCTCATTGCGGAAGAGGGTTTCGTCAGATAGTAGCCTCATATCTAATTTTAAAATTTCAATGTATTTAAAACAGAAATGGGTAAGGAATTATGAAAGGCCTTGTGTTTATAAGCATTTCTTTCAAACACTTTAGTGTTTAAAATGGAAGCTGGATTTTTAAAAGGGCCTATAACTGTCATAGCAGGCATATTCTGCTGTGTCTTTACTTTTATATCATTTTTGTTGTACCCCACGCCTTACAGCCCTATTAATAATTGGCTAAGTGATCTAGGGAATTCCAGTAATAATCCTGCTGGTGCAATTTTTTTCAATTCTGGTTTAATTCTTGCAGGAATCACGTTTTTACCCTTTGTCTTCGGTCTTAACAAGTGGTATGCAAATAAAAAAAAGTGGAAGAACAGGCTGATAGCTACTCAGGCCGTGGGTTATCTTTCAGCGTTTTTCTTAATTATGGTAGGGGTCTTCTCAGAGGATTATCCGATGCAGCACGTTTTCTGGTCTGCGACTTTATTTATAGCCTTCGGTGTTTTTGTCATCTTATCTGTTGTGTCGCTTTTCAGGCATCCAAAATTCATCAAACTTATTGGAATCTATGGCTTTGCAGTGGTAGCAATAGACATAATATTTGGGTTGGTATGTCATGAATATTTGCTTGAGTGGATTACTTCCTTCGGGCTCCTGAGCTATATCATACTCATTATGTACAATATGTCCAGAAAATTTTGAGTGGGATATGCAAAAATAACAGAAAAAGAATTACTAAACATTATCCTTTCTATAAACCCATTCTGTCCCAACAGATATTCTGTTTACAGGTAGACCATACTTTTTTGCCATTTCCAGCTGTAATTCTTCGGTTGTAAGAGAGTATGAAAAAGTAACTATACCTCCATCAGGCTCAACCCGAGTTTCTGGATCTACAGGCTCTAAACGCACAAATCTTTTTTCTTCTGGCATACTTTTCATTTATTAGTAAAAATATTTAAATTCTTTGCATCAACAACTTTTCAACTTTTCAGGTGCTCTTGGCAAAATGGCTTATTAGGGGCAAAACAATCATTGAAAGGTGATTAGATGAACTACACGCACAGTGATGTCAGATGGTTCCTGAACCGCCCGAGCCTGATGATGCTGAGAAAAAGGGAACTCGGGAATTCTGTCATAAAGAGGGGATTACAATGAAAAAGCACAACTGCGGCAATGGTTTCAAAGGAACCTTGGTAAAGAGCCATGGTGTGGTCTTCTGCGGTTTCTGTGGTCATGAATTCGAGTAGAGGTGACAGTGATGTGGATTGGAACAAGCTTTACAGATGAAATGGACGAGGAATAAAGCAAAAATGCAAGCGGTCTGCATTCATGATACCCAAAAAGCGAATAAAGGTAGATAACGTGCATATTTAAGTGAAATTATCAAGATATATAAATCTTATAAGGTGGATAAATGTTAAAAACTATTCAACAAAATAATAATATTATGTTAGCAAAAGTGGATCTATCATTCAAACAAATAAGGGAGTTTGAAAGAACAAAGCATGTTCATAGATTACATCCATATCTTGGTAAATTTATACCACAGTTAGTTGAAGTTTTCTTGAAAAAATATTTTACACAAGATGATGTTATTTTAGATCCATTTTCTGGATCCGGTACTACTCTAGTAGAAGCTAATATACGTGGAATGGACTCTATAGGAATTGAATTGTCAAAATTTAATTGTATGATAACTAAAATTAAGACGCAGGATTATGATTTAGAGCTGTTGAAAAAAGAAATACTTGATATATTGAAAAAAACACAAGAATTTAGTAATGGTATTAAAAATAATAAATCATTGTCAGATATTATCACAAATAAAACAAAATACTTTGTAAATAGTGAATACCTCAATACATGGTTTGCTAAGAATTCTTTGAAAGAGCTTCTTTTCTATTTGAATCAAATACAAGATTACACTTACCAGGATATACTAAAAATAATCTTAACAAGGTCTGCAAGATCAGCTAGGTTGGTACCACACTTTGAATTAACCAGAGCCGAAAAGCCTGTATATGGACCGTATTATTGTCATAAGCACAATAGAACATGTTTTCCAATAGATAACGCAATAAAATTTATCAATAGATACAGTCTAGACACCATAAAACGAGTTAAAGAATTCTCTAAACTCAAGACATCAAAAAAAGCATATATTCTTCATGGTGATTCAAAAACAATAAACATCAAGAAGGCTTTGATAGAACAACTTAAAGAAAAAATTGATAAAGAAATAACAGGTATATTCACTTCACCGCCATATGTTGGTCTAATAGATTATCATGACCAACACAGATACGCCTATGAATTACTTGGTATGCCACTTAATGGCCATATAGAAATTGGAACAAAATCTAATGGATCTGGAAAATCAGCGCAGAAGATATATCAAGAGGATATTATAAAGGCACTTGTAAATCTAAGAAAACAAATATCAGATAATGCTAAAATATTTTTTGTTGTAAATGATAAAAATAATCTTTATCAAGAAATAGCCGAAAGAAGCGGTTTTACTATAATAGAAAGATTTGAAAGACCTGTGTTAATGAAGGCTTCAAGAGAAAGAACTCCTTATTCTGAAAGCATCCTACATATGATAAAAAATTGATTTTATATCTTCATTTTAGTTTTAGCGACTTCGTCGATTTTTGCCATGATATCTCTGTGTAGTTCTTTGCCGACTTCGTCAAAGACTTCCATTATATCTTTGAATGTCCCTTTACCGCCTAAGAAATCCCAATATTCTTCTCCGACTAAAAATTCTTTCCCTACTTCTAGAACCCCTCTATGTGTAAATCTTCTATAAGGCTCTGGATGATACGGGTTGTATGGAAATGCCAACATTGTAATTATAGGTTTATGTTTTCTGGCTATCCATTCAAGTAGCTTAGTTTTTGATTCCTCAAATACGTCTATGTTTGGCTTAACGGTTTTTATTTCGATATAGTATTCTTTACTGTCTCGCTTCATGAAGAAATCTGCGATTTTTCCGTGTTCCTGCTGTCTCCCGTCTTTTGGCGATGCTTTCAATACTTCTTTTGTTTCAGCATCTTTGTTTACTTTTCTCGTGCCGTTTACAAGTTCTGTAACTATACTGGCTATAACACTCTTTTGTTCTGTTGATATAGTACCATCCATATCGACTTTTTTGTCTACACTCTCTGCATTAGGTTTTGCAACTATCAAAGACACATCCTCATAAACTGACATGCCAAGAGATGTAGCAATTGAATGTATAAACGAATAAGATGCTACCTTTTGCTCATCTTGCATAAGTTTTGCCAAGAATGGCATAGAAGTAGTTTCTCTGGCATAATTTTGAAGTTTATTTTTCAGCATTCTTCTTAACAAAATTCTAATCTCTTCTTTTTGACCAGTACTTAATCCCATATTTTTATTTATGAAAATACTCTTTTAAATCCCTATTAGAAGTCGTTTATTGTCAAAAACCGGCGGCACACCCCCACTTAACTATTGACGAGTCAACTCTTCGCTTTGCTTCGCAAAGCTTGGCTCGCTTCGTGTTATTATTATAAATAAAAAAGTCGCTCGCACAACAGCCGTTTTACGGTTCCAGCCACTACGTGGCTTACACCCAAATCAGCATTTGGCTGAATTAGTAAAACGGCGGGCGTTATATGACATTGTGGTGGACTCGAAAAAACTTAGAATTCAGCTTATCCCCAGTTTGCGTTTCATCTGTTCTACAATAGGATCATGGAGTGGTACATCTAAATCGAGTGTTGCATATAATTCAAGAGCTTTAATATAAGCTCTCTTAGCGTCAGCTTCTCGTCCTCTAGCAAGAAATGCGTCTCCGAGCCGTTCATAATCTGTAGGTGTTAACTTATCTTTATTCATATTCAGCATATGGTAGAAAAAGATAAAAAGCTGACAACTCTCTCACCACAACGCTTCGTCGCTATCGCTCCTCGTTCGCGCTTTTCAATAAAATTCAGTTATACTTTCCCCTGAACATGCCTGGCAGTTTGGTGTCTTTTTCTATGGCTGTAAGATACCATCTTTCAATTCTATTTCCAATATGAGCTGGCCACCATTCATTTATAAACGAAGATACAGGCATCCTATAGAAGCCTGATGTAGCAAGCCCTTCTATTCTAAGTGAATTGTAGAGATATATCTTTTCTTCATCAAAGCGGTTTGCTTTACCAATTCCTATCAGAAATTCATAATGGGTTTCTCCTTCGAAACCAGGTTCTGTCATAAGCCTGTGTATAATTACAGGATATCGTCTTTCTGTGAGATATACAAGCTGGTCTATATCACCGTCACATGTCCTGAATACCTTCATGCCATTATTGTCAAAGGTTAGGAAAATCTCTACAACTCTTAGGGGATTGGCTCCTTTATCATTTATCTCTTCTTCATACTTTTCGGCAAGTTCTTTCTCTTCGACAAGATGTCCGCAACCGCAACGTAGCATAGACCTTATGCAATTCGTGCCACATCTTCTTGTTTCCTGCGGTTCCAGATCAGGAAGATATTCAGGATATTTTAATCTAATAACTTTCCTGGGAATTGCTTCAAGGTTGATAGCTTCTATTTGTGGTGTCATAAGATGATCACTTTTTTGAATCTATAATTAATGAAGGAAATGCATAAAAATTTGATTTTTACCTGAAAAGCCCTATTATTTTATCATATCATAGTGAAGCGTTAAGTCTGATTTTGCTTTTGAGAAGGTTAGTATTTTAAAATCAGCTGCATCGATTCCCCTTGACTTCAGAGCCCGAGTCATTATGTCATATGCTACTTCTATAAAAGGCTGTCTGTTTTTAGTTAGTTGTTCTATAAGGTACCACTGTATTGGAAGATCCTTTATATTTAATTCTGTGCTGGGTGGTGTAAGGCCGTGAAGCTTTTGGTATTCATTAAAAGATGCGATTACGTGGTTAAAATTGTTCTGCACTGCTTGCAGAAGTTCATAGTGTTTTTCCGGCAGTTTACCATAAACCTGGGCTTTATGTGTTCCAATACCGACTACAGGTATACTGTCTTTTAATACAGATTCAGCATAAGTATGGGAATCTATTATGCTCTGCACTACTAAGCCCAGAATTTCTTTTTTATAGCGTACATAACCGAGCAAGGCTTTGCTCCAATATTCCTTTTTAGGCAATCCAAAATGAGGCACATCTACTACAGATTTTAATAAAAAATTTGTCAAATCATCAATGGTCTGAATGCTATCAATATCATCATGTTTCACTCCAGCATATTGTTTGACTAATCCAAAACGACCCCAGTTTGTATCAACATCAAATTCAACATTCAGTCTTAATGCATCAAATAAACTTTTCCCAGCTGGAACGTAAAGTCTTCTATATTCTTCACCAAATTTATATATTTTTTCTGTATTCAAGTCATTAACAAAAGCTGCCAGCTTCAAGTCAATAAAATAAAGCAAACCATCTATTACAGGGTTTGCTTCTGTTTTCACTGCATTAGGATGCCCTCCAGGGGCATATAATTCAAAGGGGTAAAGCTGGCCATTATCCAAGCCGTATACTGCAAAGGAATCCGGCTTATATGTTGCACTAGTTCTGGCAATTCCTATATTTCTTCTTTTATGAATCTTACGTTCACGATCAGCTTTAGGCATTTCTCGTATCTTTTCTTTATCAATAGGTATGCCTCTAGTGTCATAGCCCAGGGCGTGATGCAGCGAATGCAAGAAGGTTGACTTACCAGAAGCTACAGAGCCAGTTGAACTTATTACAAAAGGCTCTATAGAACCAGATGGCCTTTTTTCCATAGAAAATAATTGCTCTAATCCTGTTTTAGCATTCATAGGAATCAAGGTATATCTTTAATGCTTATAAATCTTTCTTTTTTTATCTGAATAATTTTGTTATCGCATCTACTATCGATTTAAAGAAAGCGATTAGGGCATCCAGGAAACCAAAGCTGGATGGATTATTTACAATAATAGAGTCTGTATAGCTACTTATGCTGTCTGACATGACAGATGCAGTTATTGCTTTTGTTCCTGGTTCTGTTGCAGTTAAGTTGAATAAAATGTTTTTGGTTTCTTTGGGTAAAAAGGAAAGAGTTGCTTCATGAACCTGATTGCTGAACTCAGCTCTTATGGTTGCTTTTTTGTTTTCATTAAGCAAATTGGTTGCAGTAATATTTATCAGGAAAGTGCCTATGGTTACGTTGCTTGGCGCATCAACATACAGGGAAAATTCTTTTTTCTCTATAACATTCACAGTTTTTTTGGCTATTGCATTGTCTGAATAAAGATAAAAATTATAAGAGCCTGGTATATTTGCAGTTAATTCCCAGCTTTTGCTATTGCTCTTTCCGAACTTTGGCGAGAAGAAAATAAAATCTTTGTCTGTAGCTGCGTTCAGGGTGAAGGGCTCGTTTATGCCTGCTGAGTCAGGGCATGATATAAATATTTTGCTTGTCTGCTCATTTCCTATTATACGTATGTTTTTTGAAGCCTCTGAACCTGTCTGGTCATATACAATAACAGGACATGAATATGAGTTTTTGGATTCAGCTATGTCAAAAACCCAGTAAATATCAGCCTGGTTGCAAAACCATATTTCTCTTTCATTCTCATATATGTTGAGCATTTTATTTTCATCACTGTCTATGCATGAGTTTGCTGTTAGGTCTGTTATAGTGCATTCATCGCTGGTTATTTCTGCTTTTAAATAGCCGCCACTGTTTTCTGCAAAATCTTCGCTGTAGAGTGAGATATCAGTTATGTTACGGGCAGTATAATCTATTATATCAACTATATCTTCATTCTTATTCCATACAGCATTGCCTCTTCCTATATAATATAAGACTTCTGTCTGGTTGTTATCCAGCAGGGTTGCTGTTTTTATGTGGGTTGCATCAACATATCCGCCTTGCAACCATGTAGGATCGAAACTGATCATGCCTGACGTACTTCGTACGTCATTTTTATCTGTATTTATTATCGGTACTTCAACCCAGCTATGTCCTGTGAATTTATTATCTAAGGATGAATAGGCATAGCCTACTACATAGCGAGCTGGAATGCCTGAGACTCTAAGAAGCGCAGCAAGGAGATTGGTGTATTCAACGCATACGCCGCGCTTGTTTGTCATGACCCATGTACTTGGTTTGTTTTCTCCTGCCATTGCTTTGTCGTATTCCATCATATCATGTACAGCTATGGTCAGCTCTGCTGCTTTGTCAAGGGTTTTTTCATACGGATAGGCGAACTTTCTTATAGCATCATCAAAAACAATAGATTCAGTCTCCTTTAGGTATTGCGGATCTTCGCTTATGGGTTTTTTGATATTTAACTGCTTAGCGCTGTTTTCAACTATCATTTCTATTTTATATTCTAATAAGCTGTGCGGATTTTTCCAATTCAGAACAACCATCTTATTGCCGAAAGCATCTTGTTTATAATTCCAGCTATCAGCATATACGCTTATGCTATTTATGCCTTGCTGCGGGATGTACAATGAAAGATTAAGCGTGTCTACAAGGCCTGTTACACTGATCGTGCCGCTCTTTATTATTTTTACCTCTATATCGCTTATGCTTTTGGGGTTGAGCTGGGCAAAAGAAATCGGTAATAACAATAAGGTAAAGATAACTAAAAGTAACATGAACTTCGAGTGCATAAGATTAATTGCTGAGGGAGTATAAATATATTTAATTTCGCCGAGCGAAATTAGATATGTTAAAATGCCGGAGGCATTTTAAATAAATTTAAGGCTAACACTTAAATGATAATATATGCCGCTCAAGTTAAAGATCGATAAAGAATTCAGGCCAGCTTTGCAGTACAAAAAGCTTTATTATATCTACTTTATTGCGATATCCATTCTTCTTATCTTGCCTTGTAACATCCCTATACTAATTTTTGCTCCGCTTATCGTTAAGCTTATAGTTTTACCTATAATTCTAGCTGTTCTTATCTTCACAGCTTACTGGATTCCAAAATACTATGATACTGTGATTTACAAGCTTACCAATAATGAAATGGTCTGGAGAAGAGGTGTATGGTTCAGAAAAACAGGAATTGTGCCTTATAACAGGATAACTAATGTTGATATTGCTCAGGGTCCTGTATCAAGGATGTTAGGGATAGCATCACTTCATATCCAGACTGCCGGTTATTCTGGCCCAAATAAAGGGTTTGGCAGTTTCGCTGAAATAAAAATAGAGGGTGTAGAAAATTCTGAGGAAGTAAGGGAAGTTATAATGAATTTTGTCCGGGGAAGAAAACCAGTAGCAGTAGCGACCTACGAGGATGTGGATATTAATTCTAAAGTTATTAATGAATTGGTTAAGATCAGAAAACTTCTGGAAAGACCAAAGAAAAGGTAAATAAATAACAGTAAGGGGAAATATACTATATGGAGAAGGGAAGGATTTTTAATCTGGTTGGGATTGGGTTTATAATCATTTTCACTATAGGCTTTATTATTTTTGCTAGTATTCCATTTTTTTTCATCGCTTTATTTTCGCCTTTAGTTTTTGGTTTCATTGGTTATAAAAATGGTGATAAGAAACTTGGAAAAATACTAATCCTAATAGGGATTATATTTATAGCTTTTATTATTTTTGCTATTATTTTCTCATGTCCAGGACCATTTTGTCCTCCCTTTGAAGGTATGAACAGCCAAAAAGCGTGGAACACGGGATGTGCACTGGCTGCAGCAAGAGGCTGTTTACAAGCTAGCTTTGGTATAAATGGAACACCACTTACTATACCCGAATATGATGGCGAACATAATACTATACTAGATGCTTGCGAAGCTGTTTATGGATATACTGACCCAAATGAATGCCGGGCAAGGTGCTGCGGTGGATAAAAAAATCTCATTCTTTAAAGCTTTTTCAGTAATATTTTATTGATTCTATGGAACTGAATGAGATATGGACAGAGAAGTACAGGCCTAAAAGGCTTGAAGATGTTATAGGCCAGAAACATGTGGTTGACCGGCTAAAGGCATTTGTAAAGAGCTGCTCGCTGCCGCACTGCCTTTTTACAGGGCCTGCTGGCTGCGGCAAGACCACGGCTGCCTTGGCTATTGCTCATGAGCTTTTTGGCAATCAGTGGAAAAGCAATTTTCTCGAGCTCAATGCCAGTGATGAGCGTGGCATTGACACAATAAGGATAAAAGTAAAGGATTTCGCGAGAACCATGGCTCTTGGCGGATCCTTTAAAATAATATATTTGGACGAGGCGGACTCATTAACAAAGGATGCACAGCATGCTCTGAGAAGGACCATGGAGAAATATACTGATACTGCCAGATTTATTTTATCCTGCAACTACAGCAGCAAGATAATACTTCCTATACAGAGCAGGACAGCTGTTTTCAGGTTCATGCCGCTTAGCGAAAACGAGATAATAGGTTTCCTGAAGCATATCGCTGCTAATGAGAAGCTGAGCGTGAATGAAGATGCTTATAAAGCTATAGTTTATATTGCAGAGGGTGATATGAGAAAGGCAATTAATATACTGCAGACCGCGTCTGTATTAGGCGGAAAGATAAATGTGGATGTCATATATTCTGTTACAAGCAGGGCAGACCCCAATGCAGTAAATAAGATGCTAACAACTGCGATAAATGGCGGGTTTGAAGCTGCAAGAAAACAGCTTTTAGCGCTGCTATATGAACGCGGGCTAGCAGGCGAAGATTTAATAAAGGAGATACACAATCAGATTTTTAACCTTAATATACCTGAAATAAAGAAGGTGGGGCTTTTAGAAAAGGTCGGGGAATACGAATTCCGCCTCACCGAGGGCAGCAATGCGCGAATTCAGTTAGAGGCATTGCTTGCGCAGATATCATTAATGGGCAGGTGATAGCATTGACGTTCTGGTATTGCCATTACTGCAAGAAGGTGTGGTATAGCCACATACATACACCAAAGAGTGTAAAGACTATAAGATGCTTTTATTGCATGAAGAACACTTCAACGAGATTAAGAGAGGATAAACTGGCAGACAAGAGGTTTAGTCGCAGCAACTATGACAAGAACACAAGGGAGTTTCTGAAAATAAAAAAGGTTTTGGCAAAGAACGGTCTAAAAGAGCCGAAATAAACTCAAAAAACACTTTAAAATTATTGGGGAAAGCCGAAGTAGCTCAGTGGGAGAGCGCTACGCTCATAGGCTATTATGAGCTCTGATTTTCAAGATGACGAAAACTAAGAAACGTAGAGGTCGTGGGTTCGAAACCCATCTTCGGCATTGTTATTTTGTTGTGGATAAATTGATAATTAAATTTAAAAGCCTTCGTTTTCGTATTTATTGATAAGGTGTGAAAGTGTCAGCGGATTTTGGCAAGATATTTGGCAAGGCATTAAGGTATGCCTTTTCCTTTGACAGAATACTGCCGTTCTTTGTTGTAGACCTTATTATTGTTGTATCTATATTAGTATTTTTAAATTCTCTTGTAAATGCTATGCTTTATTTTGGCGGTGATTTTTCTTCACTGCCCTTGGTTGGCCAGGCTTCTGTTGGCTCGTTTTTTTCCACGTTACTTATATTCGCAATAATAATTATTGTATTGGTCCTGGTCCAATTATTTTTTTCAGGTGCAATAGCTGATAATGCCAGATTATCATATGGCAAAAAGGAACAACACATAACATCTTCTTTCGCAGCTGTCAAGAAGAGGTACTGGAGCATATTAGGAGCAACTATTCTTACTGGGTTGATTAGCTCTGCCGTTAATATCGTTCCATACATAGGATGGATAATTTCATTTATAGTGTCATGGTTTTTCATCTTCATTGTCCAGGCTGTTATAATTTCCAATAAAGGCGCTGTGGACGCACTTAAGGATAGCTATAAGCTCTTCATGAAAAACAAGCTTGATGTAATTGTATTCTGGTTGTTGCTTGCTATCATAGGTTTTGCAATCTTTTTGATTGCCCTTCTTCCTGTTGGAATAATAATGCTTCCAATTATACTTTCAGCCAAGACTTTGTCAGCAATGGCTTTGATCAAAAGCAGTATGCCTCTGATTTTAATATGCGGTGTTATCTTTGCTGCGTTCCTTGCCTATATGAACGTATTCCAGGAAGCAGCAAGAACCTTTTTCTATCTGAATGTTAGGAAGAAGTAAGCGAAGAAAATGGGATATTCTCTATAAGATTTAAATAGATAGCATTTATAGCATGAAATATGAAAAGAGAATTCAGGTTCTGGGAATATGTAGTTGATTTTGCAAGAGGACTTGGTCTGAAGGATTTAGCTTCTGAGCGAATTTGCAATGCAGCTTATATAGCCATGAAAAAACTAGGTCTTGATGTGCCAGATGATTTTAAACCTGAAGGAACTGCTGGGGTCATCAGCCCAACTATTGCTTGGGAATTATATGCAGTACAGACTCGTGGCGCAGCTAATCCGCTTAAGGGAAAATTTCTGCATAAAGATGCTTTTGATACAGGCAGATTGCTATCTAAATATGACCCAGATACTTTGGTTATGACCAGCCTTTACATCATGTATGATGGTCGATATCCTGAGATCGAAAAAGAGCGAAAAATTGTTCAGCGTTTAATCCGCGAACTGGAAACTTATAAACAGAAGAAGATGGCTGTTAGCTGATATATTTGAATCGCGGAACTTTCTTACCGACAATAATCACAGTTTCAAGAAAGATAGAAAAAAAGAAAAGATGGTTCTGCCGGACACAGAACCACCTTGACTATAACTCGAGCTCAGGCTTTTTGTAAAAACGCACTGATACGTTCCGGATCAGGAATATCTCTTCTTCCTCTCCTTTGAGGGAGAGTACATTGGTAGAGATATTCAGTTCTCCTCTAATACCGTTCCTCTCAGCGACTATGCTACATGAGGATTTCGACTCCGAGATCAGAACCCCTACTTTTTGCATTTTCAGCCCTGCCTAAGATATATGGTGACTTTACTCCAGTTATTATGGTTATTACCTGGAGCTTGCCGGCATATTCTGGCAATATTCTAGCTCCCCACATGACTGTTGCTTTAGGGTCCATGTGCATAGAAACTGCGTTGCCGATCTCGTCTATCTCATCCAAGCGCATGTCTTCGCCGCCTATTACCTGGATTAATGCGCCAGTTGCTCCTGTGTAATCTACTTCTAGCAGCGGGTGATTCAGAGCCTTGGTAACAGCTTCTCTTGCTCTTGTGTCTGACTCGCTTTCTCCTACTCCTATAGTTGCTACGCCTCCAGAGCGCATTATGGTTCTAACATCTGCGTAGTCAAGGTTGACAAGAGATGGCTGGGATATGGTTTCTGTTATGCCTTTTATCATTGTAGCTATCAAACCGTCTGCTACAGCGAAGGCGTCTTTTAGCGGTTTGTTTCCTGCTAGTTCAACAAGCTTCTGGTTTTCTATCACAATCACAGTATCGCAGGTGTCCCTTAATCTCATAAGACCTTCTTCTGCTTTGATGATTCTTGCACCCTCGATCTTGAACGGCAAGGTAACAGCTGCTATTACAATAGAGCCTGCTTCTTTGGCAAGCTTTGCCACTACAGGCGCAGCTCCTGTTCCTGTACCGCCTCCAAGACCACATGTTACAAATAGCAGGTCGCATCCTTGCAAGGCTTTTCTTATGTCTTCTCTGCTCTCTTCAGCTGCTTTTTTTCCAACATCTGGGTAACCGCCTGCTCCAAGACCCCTTGTGAGCTCTCTACCGATCAATATTCTTTTGTCAGCTTTAGTTATGCCTAGGTGTTTGGCATCGGTATTAGCAGCTATTGTTACGGCACCCTCTATTCCCATGGTGCTCAACCTATTGACTGTGTTACAACCAGCTCCGCCACAGCCGAAAACCATGATCTTGGCCTGTTGTACCTCGAAGTCCAATCCGTCACTAGCGCTGATGCCCATGCTTTCAACAAGTTTATCCGGAATTTCTACCATTTCTACTACCTCCAATCATATTTTTTAAAATATACTTTGCCTAACCGAATCGCTTTTAAAGGGGCAAGTATATTAATCTGCTTACCTGGAAGAGAAACAGGATGTTTTTGGGTTCTTCTCGCACAAGAACTCGAACTTATTTTCTATTTTCCGTATATAAACATTTTGGTTGGTTAAAATATACGTTCAATGTGTGTGCGATTTCTCGGAAAAATGTGAAATGTAGGTTATAAGAGCTGTAAAGTAGGTTAATAACCTAGAAAGGGATCCAGAAATGAAATACTCGTGAATTTCTTTCCGAATTCTTCTGTAAAAGAAGTCGAAAATTAAAAAGAACCATGTTCTGGTTTGCTCAAAACGTCTTTGGTAAAGGCTTCGTTGTGCCTTCTTCTTTCGTAATGGGAAAAGGAACTGGATATAAATGACTTTTGCTCTTCTGTCATTTCGTTGTTTTGATAAGCTATAAGCTTTACGATGGCACTGGCAATGCTGCTTTTGTTTTTATCCTCTTTTTCCAGGGTCTTAAGTATTTCTATAAGAGAGTTAAAATCGTCTTCGTTCATAAAAATCACCCTTAAATATATTGCCTTATTTTAACCAATATTTCTTAGTTGCAAATATCTTATACGTGGGAAATATATAAGATTTTATATATCGGATTAGGTATTGGTCAGGTGGTTGATTTAATAAAGTCACGAAGATGCCGAAAGCGATGAGATGCCCTTTGCAACCATGGTATCTTTGTACATCTCTTTCAAGAAATTTTCTCTTATTATACTCGAGGCGGATGAAAAAAATCTTTTTATTCTAGAAAATTAATTTATTTCCTATGTATATAATACGTAAGATCTTTGTGGTTTTTATATTCATTTTTGCAGCCCTGTTTATTATCGGAAGCCTGGGAAACATGGCTGGTGAACAGTGCTCTGAGATTGGCACTTGCAAGGCTTGCTGGAATCTTAATTCTGAGATTGTGAGCTCTGATTTATGCCCTAATCCCAATCAGACATGCATGGCACAGCCTTACCAGGTGCAGCACAATGCATTAGTTGATCTGGTGCTATGCGGCTGCGCTGAGGCATATGATCAAGAAAAAGGATGCTTAGACTCTAATAAATGCAACCGTATAAAAGGTGTTGTCAAAGATGCTTTTGGTTATGAAGACGTCAGCATAATGGATATATGTTCTAACCCAGGGGTGTTTTTGGCTAAGGTTAATTATGGCTGAAATCAGAAATAAGCTGAATTATTCGATGCAATATAACTATTCTTTCTCTTTTTCTTCTATTGTTCTATCGCTGCCGAAATTGCACATGGGTAATCAATAGTTTTTCCTAGTATTTTAAGATTTCTACACACTTAGATAAGCGAATTATTTAAAGCCTGAAGCCACTGTATAATTTAGGGTCATTGTATCATAATTCTGATGGAAATAAGCTATAAATAGAATATCAGGCATATTTATTTTATGGCTGATGTATATACTGCTTTTAGACGGTTTGAACGATTTCTGGGCATTGATACGCACGAGCCGCCTGATGACAGAAAAACATGTGATGACATGCTTCGTTATCCAAGGCAACATGCAAGGTATTCTGCAAAAGGTAAACCTATAGCAAAAATAACCTTTTGTCCTGATACTAAAGAAGTCATTATTGAAAGATATACCCCTTCTGAATAAATATGATCAATCCGCCAGGAAATTGTTTCTGAGAGAATTTAAAAATATGTTATCGGAGAAGGTCCTTTAAAACTGGGATAAGGTATAAACCTTGGGAATAGTTCATAATAGCGTGCTTCAGCGTCCAGATGTATTCCTGTACCTTCTGAAAACCTCTTTTTTTCTACAGCAACACCGTATTCTTTTTCCATGAGATATGAGAAATAATCACCGATAGTTCCGTTGTGGGTCACAACTGCAATAACAGTGGATGCATCTATGTGTGGTCGAATTAGTCCATGAATTGATTCCAGCTCAGTGTTATTCAGATGTCTTTCTTCATAAACTGCAGCTAACTCATGAAATTTATCAAATTCACGTACTCCAAACATTTCTGCTATAATTTTCATTGAGTTTACAGCACGTTCTTGGTGTGAAGAACATAAATATAGGCTTCTTTCAAGATTATGATAAATACCGATCATTTGGTTAGCAACCACAGCAAACTGTTGCCCAAGTTCAGCCGGAGAATATTCTTTTCCGTGTCTGACCATGAACAGATGTTTCATAGCTGACTCTTTATTAAAAAAATATTTAAACAGAGAGCCACCGGAGGATAGAAGTAAGCCTCATGCTTGACTTTTGTTAAAAAGATGTAGAATATCCCATGAATTTGCAGAAACCTTCAAAAAGACTTTCTCTTTCATCTATATCAGATAACATATCCTGCAGTTTGTTTATCGAGAGTTTCTTCTTTTTCATGAACTCCATGAGTTTTTTTGGCTTGAACTTGCTTCCACGCGGGAGTATGGATTTGAAGGTCCTGTAAAAGAATATTGCCCTATAGATGTCCATTAAACATGCACTGAAATCACCTTCCATCTCTTCTGCCTTATCCATGAAATATTCATCGTCATCATAAAACTGGTAGTAGGGCCCTATGTCACTGTTGATAAAGCCCTTCAACTGCCTTGTTGGCGGTGCCAGATCCCTTGCCCTGCCTGTATAGTGCAGCCACAGTATTGCCTTTGCGTATCTTATGCCTGATACATCCTCATCCTCTACCAGCTCTTCCACCAGATCCCGGGTTTTGCCGCCTGTTTTCGTGAGTTCATCTAGCTCAGTAAAGATTTTTTTCTTTTCAAAGAAACGGGCACCTCCCTTTATCGTGGCTGTCAGATAGAACAGCCCCTTCAGAAGACCTGAGATGGCCAGCTGTATGTTCTCGTCTTTTATTCGCGGCAGGCGGTCATTGAGGAATTTTTTTACAGCATCATGCCATGCCTCGCCGTCTGTCTTGATGACATAGCCATAATCAAGATATTTCCTGAGCAGTCTTGCCATAAATATTATCTCAGCGTCTGAGAGGTTTTTTCCTATCATGGCTACCCTGCAGTAACTGTCCCAGATGCCCCTGCCATTCACAACAGGCACCGGACTTTTCTTTGCAAGTGCAACAAGTTCTTTGAAGCCTTCAGGATATTCCATGCGGATAAAATGTAGGAGAAAGTATAAATTAACCATTACAGAAACTGGCTGGTTTTTTCTTTGGTCGTATGAAATAAAAGAGCCACCGGAGTTATCGGAATAAAACGTTCATAAAAAGTGGCTTTAGAACATGTCGTATCCTTTTTCTCTTTTCATGATTTTTGTAATCCAGATCTTATCTTCCTGAATCTATGCTTTTCTTTTAGTTTCTTGTATTGCAGTTCTAGAAATTCATCGTATTCAGACATCTATAATCACAAATTATTCCAAACCAAGACTGTTCATTATCGCTTCTTCAACTTCTTTCATTTTCTTGGCAGAAATTTTGCCATAATCCTTGATTATTCTTGATTTATCTATGGTCCTGATTTGATTCAGGAGTATTGTTGATTGCTCTTTTATAGGCGAGTTGGTTTTATCCATCTCAACATTAGTAGGAAATTGCCTTGAAAATATCTTGGATGTTATCGGCGCCACAATCGTTGTGGGGCTGTATTCATTGCCAATGTCATTCTGAATAACCAATGCAGGACGGGTTTTTCCTTGTTCTGAGCCAATAACCGGATCAAGATTAACAAGAACCACGTTACCGCGCTTTATGCTTATTCCCATTTGGCATCAGCTTTTTTCCATTCAGCGCTCAACCTTTTAGTTTCATCTGACATTTCAATGTATCCTTCTTTCATTAGTTTTGTTTTTTCCCTGTCATTTTTCTTTTCTATATGCAGAATAAGTTCATCTTTCAGCGTAATTTTTTGCTGTTCAAGCATTTCCTTAGGTATGATTACACCAATAGAGTTTCCCCATTTTTTTGGTTTTGCTATCGTTTCCATATCATCACAGTATAACTAATGTATAACTAATATTTAAAGTTATGACGTATGAAAAAGCCACCGATGTTATCGGAATAAAATGTTCACGAATTGGTGGCTTTGAGAACTAAGCTACTGCTGGTATAGGTATCATTGCCCCTAGTTCTTTATTGGCTAGGAAAAATGAGGTGTAGATATACATTGCGTCTGGTTTATATCTAACAGCTAATCTAGCCTTTTTAATATTGGATAGGGCATTTTTTGTAATTTTAAAGTTTGTAAGACTAGCTATGTTAGCTGAGGCGTTCATGATCTCGATGCCTATTACCTTTCCTTCATGAGATAAATCAACGATAAAATCTCCTATATCTATACTGCCTTTTACTTTACCGTTTTTCCGATATACAAATAGGTCATCGTTTTCTTTGTCATAATCTACAGATGCTTCCTGTACCATTTTTCTATCCCCTCTTGCCATTTCCTAATTCTTATTACTGAGGTAATTATATATAAACTTTCCTCTTTAAGTAAAGTAACAATTATTAGGGTTCTTTCATTACTCACGTCGAAATATAATTTTAGTTTTATTTCGCCTTTAAGAGCTGGCTGTTGGACAACCTTTACTAAATTCTCAGGGCTTGAAATATGCCCTTCTATCAATTTCTTGTCTATGTTCCTTTGCTCACATCTTATTTCTGCATGTTTGGAATACTTTATTTCTTTTATCTTCTTCAAAAGGCGTTTAGCTTCTCCTAGTTGCATAGAATTATTTCGGTTTTGCAATTTAAATAGGATAATTATAAATCAGAGCCACCGGAGAACCTACGTGAATTATGGTAAGCCCTTTTTTCACATAAGATAAGGAAGATGGTGGATGTGTTAATATAAGAAAAGCAGCACGCCTATAGAAAATAAAAAAGAAGAATCAGCGAACCTTTATTTTTTTACCTGAAGTTCATTGTTCTGCGAGCTTTTCCAGAATTTCACCTAATTTTTTTATTTCATCGCCATATAGGACCCAGTCACCTGCTTTCAGGGCATCCTGCGAATTTTTGTAGTGTTCTTCTGCTTCAGCTATAAGTTCCTTGGTGGTCTTTTCTTCTCCTGGTTCTGGTACTGTGCCTGGCTTGAAGATTACGTTTAATGCTTCATCAAGGCTTTCTTGCATGGTTAACCTATCGCCAAAGGCTACTATGACCCTCTTGAGCTCTGGCACTGCCTCTTCTGATGCCTGAAGATATAAAGGCTCTACATAGAGAATAGATTCTTTTATTGGTATGACAAGCGTATTGCCTCTTATAACCCTGGAGCCTACCTGACTCCACAGGGTTATTTTCTGTGATATCTCTGTATCCTGGTCTATTCTTGCCTCTATCTGCATCGGCCCGTATATCAGTTCCTGTTTTGAGAAGGAGTATACAACCAATTTGCCGTAATCTGGCTGGTCTGAAAGTGCAGCCATCCAGCCGATCATATTGATCTTTCCTTTAGGCGTAAATGGGATCATCAGTATGAATTCTTCCTTGTCATTTTCAGGCAGTTTCATTATTACATAATAAGGAATCATTTTTTGCTTGCTTCCGCTGTAGATCTCATCTGGAGTAATCCACTGATCTTCTTTATTGTAGAAAACCCTTGGATCGCTCATATGATAGGTAGAGTATATCTTTGTCTGTGCTGTGAATAGGTCTTCTGGATATCTTATATGCTTTTTCAGATTTTCCGGCATCTCTGAAAAATCTTTGAATAAATCAGGGAATATCATCCTATAGGTGTTTATTACAGGTTCGTCCTCAATAACATAATATGTTACATCGCCATTATAGGCATCTGTTACAACCTTTACTGAGTTTCTGATATAGTTTATATCTTCTGCTATTGGCTCGGAATAGGGGTATCTGGAGGTTACTGTATATGCGTCATGTATCCAATATAACCTGCCATCAGAGACCACAAGATAGGGATCCCTGTCATAGTGCAGGAAAGGAGCGATTTTATCTTCCCTTTCTGCTATGTTTCTATATAACAAGATCATGCTCTCTGGTTTTATTGAGCTTGAGATAAGGAGCTCTATAGAGTTGAATTTTACTGCGTATATCAGCCTGCTCAAAGAGTCTAGCTGGATGCCGCCTGTTCCGTTGTGCGAGATATATATATTTTCGTCCCCTTTAGGATAATCAAATTCATCTGTGGTGGTCTGTACAACTACGAAGTCGTTGGTCTTTTCTCCATAGTATATCTCTGGCCTGCCTATATCAAAATAGTCTGACTTAGGCGGTATATCCTTTATGTACAACTCTGGCAGGCCTTCTGCAGATATCATGTTTACCGGGCTCATTGCCAGGCCGTAACCATGGGTATATACCAGATGCCTGTTAACCCATGTATCAGCCTTTGGCTGAAGGCTTTCCTGATCAAGCTCCCTGGCAGACAGCATAACCTGCCTGTATTTGCCATCAATATTGTATCTGTCTATGTCTATGTCATTGAAATCATAATATGTCCTGAATATCTGCAGCTGGTTATAGGTTGTTAACAAAGGCCGGTAATCCCAGAGCCTTATATTATCTATTGTCTGCTTGTTTGATTCTATATCCTCGCTGGTCAGGTCATAGGTAACCGGGAATATAACTTCGTTTAAATCATCCAGTTTGTATGCTTTCAGGGTATAATTAATATTGTTCTCTATATATGGCTTTTCTATATTGAACTCATTGGGTTCTACTATGAATTTCTGGACTGCAAAGCCAGCAATTCCGCCAACAATGAGCAAGGCAACAAAAACGGCTAATATACGCATAGGGTTTATATTCCATTTAATATTAGCAAAGAAGGCTATCGCAGTTATGGCTGCTGCGACAGAATATATGAGTATCAGCGGCAGGGTTATATTAAGGTCAGTATAAGATGCTCCAAACAATACACCACGCTCTGAAAACATTATGTCATATCTCTGAAGGAAAAGCTTGACAGCAAGGATTAACAAGAATATGCCGCCTAGAAAAGATAAATGGGATCTGTTTATTTTAAGCTTGCCGAATCTGGGTTTTATTGTAGCGCCGTAGGTAGGCACAACTGATATTTTTTCTGGCATGGTTTTTTCGACAACAAATAGCTTTGACTGTGTTATATAAGACAATATGGTAAACACAATACTGAAAAAAACCACAACAAGGAGATAATCAACTATAAAATTATAGAAAGGTAGCACAAAGGTGTAGAAGGAGATGTCTGCATTAAATACAGGGTCGGTTAATCCAAAGGTGGAAACATTATTGAATTTCAGCACAGTTTCCCAGGTTGATGAGAAGGCAATACCTGTAATCAGCGCGATAAAGCCAACTATAATAATAAACGGTTTTAAAGACCTTTTTCCCTTTTTCTTTTTTGTATATTTAAGATTCAAATAAATGAAAACAAATAAAAACAAGGCTGCTGCTATGCCTATTATCATTTTGGTGGATAGCATTGTCCAGAATACAGAGCCATAACCAAGGGAATTAAACCATAAAAGGTCGCCGTATAATGATATAAGCGGCAATAATACCAGTGCAGATATCAGCAATATAGCGAATATTACATTAACAATTCGCATAAGAAGACTAACCTCTAAATATATTTAAAAGGATATCGCTCATCTAAGTAAAAATTAATCAACAAAAAGATGTGTAAATGCTGATAAAGAGCTTCTTATACAGTTCGGTAATAACCCTCGTATTTGAACTTTTTTTCTCTGCTCAGTCGCACTTTTGTTATTTCTTCAGCTATAACAGGAAGCTGCCAGAGATCAGGAAAAGGGTGAATGAACTATTGAATTAGGAAGCGGCGAGCAAATGAAAGATTTTTAAACTTATTAATTATACAACCAGTATGATCAAACTGATCAATCCATGGACTATAAAACATTACTCTGAAGGGGATGAAGTAGAAGCACTATTATATCCATTAACTGAGGTAAATCCTAGTTCTGAGGATAATATGGATAAATACAAAAAAAGTATAGGAACAGTTATTGGAACAGAGAAAAATAGATTTGGAAGAATTAATTATTTAGTTCAATTTTCAAATGGAAATTCCCAAAAAACGCTATATGAAGATATTAGACCAATTTAATTCCATTCATAGTGAGCCCGACGATTTCGTTGAACTATCCGCTTCATCTACTTTTCTTCGCTTTTTGGGGCATTATGGGATGTTATGTCTACATATATAACAGGAGCCACCGGAGAACTTACAATAAATATTTACCATGTTGGCTAATATATTATAAATTAAAGGCCTTCTTACAATGCTTTCTTTTTCGTTTTGGGGTGTTTTGGTATGTTAAGTCTACATATCTATCAAAAGCCCTTTCTACCAGAGATCAGGAAAAGGTTAAATGAGTTGATGAAATAGAAATATTATGGGTTGGGGATATAAGCTTAGTATTTATGGTAGTATCATTGGTAGTCTCGCTTTAATCCTTGCATTAGTACCCTATATTTTTCAACCGAACCTTATTATAACGGATCTAGAATCAATTGAGACTATAGGAAATAATAATGAAACTCACATTACATTTGATATAACAAATAATGGTTTGAAAAGAGCAAATATAGCCAATAGTAAAATGAGATATGGAATGGATAGTTATTCTTATCCCTTCCTAAATTATACATTGAATGGAAAAAATTATATAGAAGTTGGTGAAACAGCACATTATGTTTTAGCTTTAGATTTATCTATTATTCAAATAAATGAATTCTTTCTAAGATTGCAAATAAACTACGATGATAATCGAAATGTGGAAGGTGTCATAAAAATAATAAGATAATAAACCATTCTGCATGTAACTAGACCTAACAAAGCCTTTTTTATCTAATAAGAGTTATGGGTTCATACCCATCATTCTCATATACTTAGCCAAGTCCTTATTTGTACACTCATAAAAGTTTTGTGCAAGCAAAGAATCTGGTATTGGGACATCACCATATTTTTCTCTTTTACATTTTAAGTAGTTGACAAAGCATCCTCCGCCACAATCTAGGACATAAGGGTTTTGCATAATTAGATATAATAAATCTCCTTTAACGTGACAATAATCACAAGAAATTTCTGAAGGATGGTTTTTAAATCCAGTTAGATCTAATAGTTCTTCAAAAGTAATCTCTCCGTTAACCCAAGGACCGAAATACTGATACACAGGCGAGTCCATGATACTAGAATCTTTAAATGGACCACAATTTGAAAAATAGTTATATCCAATAATATCCACAGCACCTTCATGAAACCATACAGGGAATGCTAAATATGTATGTACTATCTCATGAGCTTCACAGACAACGATGTTGGGATCATCTCTAATCCTGACAGTTTTATCACCTTCTCTATACCAAGTACCGTAAGGTACTGTATGAATTTCATTTAGGGCTGCATAAGCAGAGCCTTCATCTATTATGTAAACTATTTTTTCTTCTTTTTTCCAAAGTAAGTTATTTAGGTTATTGGCTAATGAATCTTGAAGTTCCCCAAAACGTTCTAAAACCTCATTAGAATAAAGACATGGTGATGGGCATCTCACAGAAATAAATTGAGATGAATAGTATTCGTCCGATGGTCCTGATACTTTTTCAAGTATTGTAGTTGAAGTCGTGGTTATAGTTGTAGGAGATATGGTTGTGGAGGTAATCCGTGTAGATGTCGTAGTCGTGGTAATAGTTGTAATATTCGTCGTAGTCCCAACACAACCACTAATAGATATAATAGCAATCAAAAGCAAAATTAACCATTTCATAATAATCCTTTAGAAAAAACCCTTTAAAAAGACTATTTTCTAAAGGTTTTATTAGTGGGTGTAAATGGCAAAACAATTGAAAAATCCTTGGGTTGCTGCAATTCTTAATTTTATATTCTATGGAGCTGGGTATTTGTACTTAGGCAAAAGAACTAATTTTGGAGTATTGTTACTTATCGCTTGGATTATTGGTGCAATAAGTGGTCTAGGGAATGTTTCTTTGGGTGAACTTCCATTTGGTGTTTTCATATCTGAATTTATCCTTACTGTTGGTCTTGCATACGATGGTTATAAAACCGCTGAAGAAGTCAATAAAGGAAAATAATTTCGGTGGGCTACGGCGGACGTTCAACGCACACCCGTTGCTAGTAGCAGTGAATGTAATACTAGCCTCCCAAACTCTTATTAATTTCCTCTAGTGTACTTCTGATATTTGTTATTATCTGAGTAACATCCTGCTGAACCTTACTGGCTTCTGAGCTGCTTGTGACTTTAGCAGTAGGTGCAGAGTTAGCTTGGTAAAGGGTATATGTAAATGCAGCTGCCAAAATTATAATTATTGCAATTAGGAGGTACAATAATTTCATCCGTTGTCTCTTAGCCACCTAAAATCACCTCAATCATTTTATCAACAATAATCAGTATATCGCCAATTTTATTTCTGATTACATCGATATCAGCTTGGGTTGGCGCATCCTTGACAGTATTTATATAGCTCTCTATGTCATCAATGGCGGTTATGGCATTTCCTAAAAGCACGGTAATATTACTCCATCTTTCTGCATTCAGAGTATCATTTATTGAGTTATAATAATCAAGCAGGGCTGTAGCAGAGCTGTTCATAGAAGCAAATGATGTTTTCATTGTTTCCATTTGAATCAAAAGTCCAAGCAGAACTGTCTTATCTACTAACTTTGCTCCGCATTGGCACATATTGGTTATGCATCTTTCAGTATCGTTTCCTATTACTTGTGGGCAGGTTATTTTTCCTACACACTCAGAATCTAGAGTGCACGACAGATTTTGTGGTGCAGGCACTGTAGTTGTCGTAGTAGAAGATGATGTAGAAGAAGGTAACGTTGTAGTAGTGGTTTGATTAATTGGCACTGTCGTAGTGGTTGACGTTGTAGGAATTGTTGTTGTCGTAGTTTGATTAGTCTGATTGGTTTGGTTAGATGGTATTGTAGTGGTTGACGTAGTTGTAGCAATAGTGGTAGTGGTCAAATTTGGTTGAGTAGTAGTTGTTTGAGGTACTGTAGTAGTCGTCGGGGTTGACGTAGTTGTTGTAGGCGATGGGGCTGTAGTAGTAATTCGCACTTCATCAATAATGCCACCAAAATAAAGGTCTGGAAGACTACTAGTGCCTATAGTAATTGGAATAGTAGTTGATATAATATTTCCCAAACTTTTTGGTGTTGTTGAATCCAGAACACCATTTATATATATACTTATAGCCGAGCCATCGTATGTAGCTGCTACATGCGTCCATGTATTTAATGGTATAGTTGAGTTGCTCCATCCCGAGTTGTCATATGATGAGCTATCTATATAGAACCCCGCTTTACCATCATATTGAAGTGTAAGCAAATATGAAAGTCCTCCATACCCATATCTCCCAATTATCCTGCCTTCTGTTTTGGTAGGGTATATCCACGCCTCTACAGTTATCTGATTGGTTACTCCTTCCGTGCTGCTGGAAGATATAATCACAGCATCATTAACACCGTCAAAACTCAATGCCTTTCCATACTTTCCATCTACCCAGACAGCCCCGCTGATTGTGCCGTTAAACCTGCCTGTCTCATCTTTAACTGAATTGCCTGAGCCTTCATTAAAGTGCCATAAAGCTACTGTATTGCTATCAGGAGTGTATTCCTGGGCATAGGAAATTGTAACTAAAAGTAAAAAAACAATAATGAATGATATAAAAATGCATTTCATAAATATACTCCCCACCTTAAAGTTTTTAATTGCATGGATAAAACTAATTATTGACTATTTATAAGGTTTTTAAGGGTTTGAGCTGATTTCTTATAAGGCGATAACGTGGTTAAAAATAGTTCAAATGGCGCTAATCTTGGTTTCGAACAGAAGCTCTGGCAGGTAGCAGATAAAATGCGTAATAACATGGATGCTGCTGAGTATAAGCATGTTGTTTGGGTATTACACTTTTAATTGTGCTTTTACGTCTTGCTTCTAATTAGAGCTTCTAACTGTTTTTCTTTTAGCAATGATGTTATGCTTTCTTTTCCAGTTCTCTTCAATAATATATTAGCGATTTCTTTGCTTACCCTATCTTCAATATCAAGTTCCACTATTTTTTGTAAATCCAATGGGCTATGGCATTTATAACATATCTTTGCTGACTGGGGATTCTCAGCTCTGCATGAAACAACATGGCATATTTTTGGTTTGCTTATATTCAGTTCTATCTTTTCTTCTTTCTCATTTATCTTGCCTTCAGCTTCAAGGACTGCCTTGTCTACTGTATCATTGCTCATATGCAAGTATGTTGATATTTGCTCAGAGTCATCTGTCCAGCCAACTATTCTTTTTACTATGGCTTGAGAGTATTTTGGATTCTGCAATAGGTGAGTTATTCTGCTATGCCTCAGGAGATAAGGGTATATTCTTCTTCCATTTCTTATTCCAGATTTCTTTGTTGCAGTGAGAAGTATTATTCTTAATGCTTGAAGACTCATTCGCCTTTCTGACTGATGAGCTACCCAAAGAGGAGAAATAGCATCGTCTTTCAATGGATGAATATTAAGCCAAGCAACAAGATAAGCTACTGAATTGACAATCCTTACAGGTCTTTTTATTGTCTTGCTTTCCTGAATATTAACAATAGCTCCAAACTTATCCACCTTAATGTCTTTGATTCTTAATGTTAGTATCTCGCTTGGCCTTGCTGCTGACTCATAAAGAACAGATAGCAGAGCTTTGTCTCGGACAGAATTCGCTGACTCTATCATTTTTTCTATTTCTTGTGGAGATAATATATCTCCTTCAGCTATCAAAGGACGGTCTTTCGTTTTTAATCTTGTTTTAATCCACAGCCATTCCTGTGGATTATATGATGAATCAAGCCTGAATGCAATATATTTTTTCAGGTTTGCCTTTATATCATGCTTAGTCCAAGCAGTCCAACTTGATTTCTCTACCTTGCTCAAGACCTCTTCAATGTTTTTCTTTTCTATCTTTACAATGTCAAGGCCTAAATGAAGCATAGTTATAACATGAAATAAGTTTTTTCTTACTCTATTTTCAGTAATTGCCCTTGCTTCCATGTTCCTTTTAAAGTCAAAAAGTAGTTCCTTCTCTCTCTTGCTAATGTTTTCTTTATTTATTCTCTCTTCTATACTTAATCGCTTGGCTCTGGCCATAATAGAAAGAAGGTTTACAATATATTTAAAGCCAACATATGTAAAAAAATATAGTAAGCCACCGGAGGGAATTGAACCCCCAACCTTCTGATATCTTGCTTTCATCTTGCACTGCTTTTGCAACTGCATTGCAATTTCAGATCAGCTACAAGTCAGATGCTCTACCAGATTGAGCTACAGTGGCACAGCACGCTGGCTATAGGAATATAGAAGCGGGAATTTTTATAGGTTATGGTATTGCCAAAACTAGATTATCAAAGATAAATAAAAACAAAAGAAAAAATAAAAAAGTTTCAAATTGTCTTATTTCTTAGCCATTGCCCAAACTGCCTTGATAGCTACTATTACTGCTGCTGGTGCAACGAATGCTGCTATGAAACCTAATATCGAAGTTATATATGCACCAATTGCCGGTATCGTAATCCATGCTGTTGCATTGTTAGCAATAGTTAAAGCTATAGCTGCAATCAAGAAGGCAGTTGTCTCTTTTTCAGAAACGTTCAGGAAGCCTACGACTACACCTAGCACAACCAGTGCTAGTGTTACCCATACAGATGCGTCAGCTAAAGCGCCGTAGCCGGCTACTAATCCGGCTATTACTGCTATGATAACGCATGCTAGGAAGGCGTATTCTCCCATTTTTGCTGTATTCATTTTTATTTTCACCTTCTGATATTTCGGGTTGGTTAGTATTTAAATTTTGCGTTTTTCTAAAAGCTTTAAATAGGGGTGGTTCTGGATTTCATTGATTATATAACGATGTTATAGATTATGTTAAGTTTGGTCAGGCTGGTGAAAGCAATATTTCAGCACAAAACCTTTTTAACCATATTTCTGCATTAACTTATAGACCGGGGCTATAGTCTAATGGTAGGACGGCTGGCTCCAGACTAGGTTTTGGAGCTTTGAGTTGCTGAAGCAACTGTGAAAAAGGGATGAAACCAGCTAATGGGGGTTCGAATCCTCCTGGCCCCATCGGATTCTTATTAAAGCAATGGAAACCAAATATTACTGTTAGATGTATTATTAGGTGTGGTCATAGGATGCCGTATATTATCTACTTTGATGCAGTACTGTGGCATCTATTTCAAAAACCTACGAGGTTTTTAAAATGAGGATTGCTATTATAGGGGATCCTGCAAGGAAGAATCAGGATGCTCCCCTGATAGAGAAGGCATCTACTGTTTTTGAAGAAGCGATTTATGCGCCGGTAAACGAGATCAGGATAAAGACAGGCGGCGGAAATAAAATTATCTATGGAAAGAGGATACTCTCCAACTTTGAATGCATCCTAGCTATACCTAGCGATGATCTTGATATATTTTTTGCTGTGGTTTCTGCGCTTGAGGAAACTGATGTGTATATACCTTATAGCATGCGGAGTCTGCTTCTATTTCAGAAAAGGGCTGTAGGCTTAGCTAAGCTGCGCGAGGCTGGCTTTCCTACGCAGGAACTGGATTACTTCCTTTCTGACAAAGCTGCTGAGGTTGTTCTCGACAGAATAAACTATCCTGTTGAGGTGCTCATAGGAAGCAGGTCAGCTGTTACAGAAGATAAGATGCACCTAAGAGGCATGGTCAGGCTGAGAAGGGAAGGTGAGACTATTTTATTAAAAGAACCTATAACAGAACCTATAATAGAATGCGTGGTTGTTGGCAATGATGTGGTAGCTTGTGTTGAAACCAGGCATGGCAAGAAGACAAGGAGCATAAATATTGGAAGCAGCCTTAAGGAGCTTGCGATAAACGCAACAAAAACTCTTGGCTCTGGTTATGGATTCATATCACTATACAAAGACATGATTGTTTCAATCTCACTTGCCTCGAATTTCAGTGCAATAGAAAAGGCAACTAACAAGAACATATCAAAGGCTTTGTTATATCATATGAGAGAGCATGCCAGGGTACGTGAAAAGAGCGTATTAGAAAGCGTTATAGATGTTTTGAGACCTTCTAAGTGAGATGTCTGTATGAAAATCTGTATTTTAGGGCCAATGATAAAGAAGCAGCAGGAGATATGGCTGATAGAAGAGGCTAAGAAGAGATTTGAAAAGGTAACCTATGCAGAGATACCTTATGTAAGGATAAAGAACAACGAGGTATACCTAAAGCACACGAAACTGTCAGATTATGACTGCGTTCTTCCGAGGATACCGAGAACCTACATGAACTACGGCTACCTTATCTGCAAGCTTCTTGAAAATAGGGTTTTCCTGCCGCTAAAACCTGAGTCGATAATTACGACGCACAACAAGTTTTTGACGCTGGAGATTCTGGACAAGGCAGAAATACCTATACCAAAGACTTATCTTACTCTAACCAGGACTGCTATGATGGGTGTGCTGGATAAGATAAAGTATCCTGTTGTAATAAAACTGCTTTATGGCTCGCTTGGCAAGGGTGTTATGTTTGCAGAGAGCAGGCAATCTGCTATTCCTTTACTCGATACAATGGAAACTATGAACAAGCCTTTCCTTGTTGAGGAGTATATAAAAAATCCTGGCGAGGATATACGTGCGCTTGTCATTGGCAACAGCGTAGCTGCTGCTATGCGCAGAAAAGCAGGCAGGGGTGAAAGAAGAGCTAACATCGGTGCTGGTGGTACTGGCAAGAAAATAAAATTATCACCTGAGATACAGGACCTAGCAATAAGAACAGCCAAGGCGCTTGGCCTTGGCATAACTGGGGTTGACATTATCATGAGCGAGAGGGGCCCTCTTGTTATTGAGGCTAATGTTAACGTCCATTTTGAAGGCATCACAGAAGCAACTGGCATTAACCTTGCTGAACAGATGATAAACTACATGTGGGATGAGGCAGATATTGCGAAAAAAGGCCATATCATGGGCCACTTCTTCCGTGTTGTTGATCGATTAAAAATAAAATAATTCAAAACATAAGGTGTTCTGAAAATGAAATTATTGCTTTTTAACAACATAGATGAGTACAAGAAATTTTTTGATTCTGCAGAGAAGAATATGGAAGATGATATTGAATACAGGGTATTCAAGAATTTCAGTGCGAACAGGATACTGATTCTGGCTGAACATGCATTCAGCGAAAGGATAGCTGTGCCTGAATGCGGAAAAGGCGCCTATATGGGCATAGGTGACAAGAATACTGACATGCTTGCGAGGATGGCTGCATTCTATTCAGGAGCTGCATACATAATACCATGGTTATCAAGGCGGAAGATAGATTTTGCAAGGGATCCTGAAATGGTTGGCAAGGACAACAAGCTGCTTGCAGCTATATCTCACAGCAAACCGCAACAAAAAAGGTATATAACAATTCATCGTGATGAAGGTTATCTGCCTGTGCTTCTGAAATATGCTGAGCTAATAAAAAAATTAGAACCAAAATTCATTCTTTCTTATCATGGCATGCATAGGCGACACCCTTCGGACATATCAATAGGCGCTGGCCCGGATTTTGCGTATCTCGGTGGCAAGGCAAAGACATGGGAATTTGTGAAATATTCGAAAGAAAAAATAAATGAAAAAATAAAAGAACTGGGCTTCAAATTTCCGTTGGACATAAGGATGAGCAGAATTTTTGCAGGCAACATTAATTATACGCTTGCCAAGTACTCAAAGAAAGGTGCAATATGCTGCCAGGTCGAGTTCAACCTGCGTGGACGTACAAGCAGCAAACTGGGCATGCCTAAGCGTAAGTTCCAGCTAGCTGGCCAACTGCTTCCGCAGTGCATGAAGGAGTTTTACGGGAAATAGTGGTTTAAGAATTTTTCTGCTAATGAAAAGCTATGCCAAACGGAATAATGCTGATAAGCCCTGTTTCTAATTATAAGGACAGGAGGATTTCGCAGCCATTGGGAATAGCGTCCATAGCAAGCGAGCTTAGAGAGAGCGGCTATGATGTAAGCATTATTGATTGGCATTATCTAGCTAATAAACATGGGCTTGCCAAGAGCCTTGATATGATAGAGGAAGATATAGAAAGAAAAAAACCTTTTATTATTGGATGCAGCTATTACGATGACACTTGTATTGGTTCAGCACGCATATTCTGCTATGCTGCTGAAGCTGGTTCACACTTTATTCTTGGTGGTCATGCTGCGACTGTGAGGCATGATTCACTGGCGAAATACCTATTCAAATTAGCTAAGAAGGCTGACCCATCGCCTAAAGTTGCAATAGTCAGGGGCGAGGGCGAGAAAACAGCAAAGGAGCTTGCAGATGCCTTGTATTGCGGCAGGGATTTTCACGACATAAAAGGGGTTACTTTCTATGATGGAAGAGTGGTTGTGGTTAATCCTGACAGGGAATTAGCAGACCTAAACAAGCTTCATCCTCCTGCACTAGATCTTCTACCGCCGGTAAAAGAATACCATGAATTATATTATCCTATAGAAGAAAGCAGGGGCTGTGTCTTTGATTGCTCTTTCTGTTCTATAAGAGGAATGTATCCTTACCACCGATTAAAAGATCCGGAAAATATAAGAGCTGAGGCAAAAAAGGGTAAAGCGCTTGGCATGAGCAGAATAGACCTTGTAGGTGAGCTGGTTTTGCTGGACAAAGAACGTGCATTAGAAATAGCTGATATAATGCAGGGGCTTGGTTTAGAGTGGAGAATAGACGCACACCCTTCCCTGATACTTAAAAGGAGGGATATTTTGCCTTTACTTAAAGAAAGGGGTCTGGTTTACGTAGAGACCGGCATTGAATCAGCAACCCAGAGCTCATTGGATGTATTTAACAAGCATACCACGCCAAGAAAGAATGAGAATGCATTAAAGATTCTAAAACAGAATGAAATAAAACGTCATATAGATATTATTACTTTCCAGCCTTACATGGATATGAAAGATCTGAAAAAAAATATTTATTTAATCAAAAACCATTTAACTGAACTTTATAACTCTCAGAATTATCCATCAAATATAGCAAGTGGTTGGGTGCCTAATGCTGGGACTCCTCTTTTTGAAAGAGCATCAAAAGATGGGTTGTTAAAAAAGGTTAACGGTAGTCATAAAGTAATATACAAGGATGGGAGTGTTGCTAAAGTTAAGAAATCATTTGATTATTTTTCAAGAAAATATCTGGAAGAATTTCAAAGGCGCGATGATGAGATGAATGAGATACTAAGAAGAGAAAAGGAAGAAGGCATAGATCCTGTTAAAATACGTAAAAAACATAACAGAATAGCTCCTTTGCCTTACATGGTTCTTATACTAGCTTATGAATGTTCAATGGATGGTGTTAAAGCTGAGAAATATATAGATTCCCTGACAACTGCGACTTTTGAGGCAATAGATGTAGGGGATCTTGATTATGATCTGTATGATACTTACAGAAATATCGAGAAAAAAGTGAGAAGAGAGAAGAGAAGAAAACTAGGGAAAATAGCTAAGACCTAAAAGCCTCAGCTGCTTCTTTCGCAATATCCAAGACCATATCAGCGACAAGCTCCTGATCCTTTTCCATGTAAAACCTGCTGCATTCGTACTGAAGTGCCAGTTCTAATTTGCCTTGCTTAATTCGTTCAGAAAGCCGCAGGTCTTTGCCTACTTTCTTTCCAGGAAATATGTGATTAGGGATTATTCTGGGCTCATCGGATTTTATTGCCCTGTTTATAGCATTCAGATAACTTTCCAAGTTGTAGATTCCTACGGTTTCATGATAATCGCCTAAGCGTTTTAAGATGCCATTAACATTAAACTTGTCTCTTTCAGAAACGAGCTTTTCAGGATCTAAGGTTCCTCTGACATTTAATATCTCTTCCAGTTTTTTTTCTGATGCATCATAAACCCTTTCTTTGTATTCTTTCTGATGACCTGTTATTCTTTCCCTGTGTTTTCTGCTTGCATCTTCAGATATTCTGCGAATAATTTCTAACTGCTTTTCGTCCATTAAGCCATAAGTTCCCATATCTATTATAGCTGGGTATGACTTGAACTGGTCGTTTGAGGTGTGAATAGAATGTGCCTCTCTCTTGCTTGGTTTTCTTCCTTCTTTTACACCGCATATGGCAGCAGTGCCTGCTGACCATCTGTCTATTTCATCTTTAGGGTCTGGTACTATGATATCTGATCTTCTTGCTATAAAGCCGGAATGCGGTGCTGCATAAACTATCATTGGCTCGCCAAAGAGAAATGAAAAGAATTTATCGTAAATCTCTTTCTTGGTCTTGTATTCAGCCTTGTTGTGCGCGGCAAATGCAACCCTATTGAGATATTTATTAGCTGCTTCAATATCGTACTCTGAAATTTTTTTGTAGAAAGTTTTGGCTTCTTCTAAAGTCGGGGCTCTTTTGTTGAAGTTTAACCCGTACACTCCTCTGTCAGGATCTTCATCATCAGGGAACCTTGAGCACCATGCTAAGATAACCCTTACAGCAGTATTTTTATCTAACATTTTGTCAAAAACCTCAAAATTAGAATTTTTGTAAGTCTCTGTGAATAATTCTAGAAATTCAGAAGTAACAGCGATATAAGCCCCGCCTTCCTTGCCTGGGGTTTCAAGGACATAAGGAGTTGTCATGCTTTTTCCTTATCGAAAAAGAATTAAAATGCATGTCATTTGTTTTTATAGCGGCACTTTATAGACAGGTCCCCAGCTGTGCTTGCCGAAACCGACGACCTGGCTGCCAAAGCCCCTGCACAGGCTTTCAGCTGGCTTGCTTATTTCCCTGACCTCGCCTTTTTTACTTTCATCAAAGGTTCCTGTTATTATTGCATAAGCATGCGTTGCTCCTCTTTCTTTTAAACGCCGCATAGCAGCCTTGAACAGCTGCTTTGCATAGCCCTTGCCTCTATAGTGCTGATGGATAAGCAGACCGCCGATTCCCCATTCATCTGGAAGTTTCTGGATATCACCTTGAAATGAGCGGAAGGATGTGCCTTTTTTGTAGGATATTATTCCTATTATTCTGCCATCGCGCCTGATAACTATGAACTCGCCTGTTCTGATTATTTTATCTATCCGCTCTATCGAGCTAAGACTGTATATCCACGTTTCCTTTTGCTGCATATTTTCCCTGCTGTGCAGATCAAGGGCTGCTTCATAGAGCTCTGCAGAATTTCTGAAGTTGTAGACAATTTCTTCTGCCATAGCATCACAATTTTATAGTATTAACTAAAGCCTGCATAAAAATAAATACCAGACTGATTAAAGAATGAATAGATACTTATGAGAGCTTTTTACAAGGAAGGGTTTATGCTTTTCAAGTCTGAGAAGCCAGGGCCTGTATTCATAGCGCCGCATTCAACGGTTTCGCTTCTTTCTATATCCAGGGGCGATGTAATGAGCGAACTCGTAACATCGAGGCTTGTCTCTAAGCTTGGAGGGATCGGCGTTGTTTCCACTGTTCCTAGAAAAGGTGGATATGGGATAGATTACTTCAGGGAAGCAGCAACAATGGAAGAAGCAGTTTCAATGTTCAATGCCTTTGAAAGCAGCGACTACGACGCAATGCAGGAATTTGAAAAGAAATACAGCTTTTTTGCCAGGGATGGTGAAGAATATCTAGAAAAGATGAATGCATACAACCAGTTCTGGACGACGATCGAAACATTAGCACCAAAAAAGCCATTTTTTGTAATAATCCACACACAGGCAGCTAGGATGAAGAATTTTCCTTCGCTTCTTGACGTGGCTACACTTTCTGGCAGATGGATAGATGAAAGGGTTGCAAAAGAGGCTGTAGAGAAGGTCTGCATAAGCAACAAAAAAATGATTAACTCATTGAAAGATGAATTAAAGAAATATTCAACCTACTGGGCAGCCATACACCTGAAGAGCAGCATTTTATACAGGTTCAAGAAATTCGATATCAACTGTCTGAGAGGCTCGATAAAAACTGAGCTTATCAATGACATCAAGCGTGCTTCCAGCCTGCTTGGCAAGGATTACGGAACAATGATGAAAGACCTGATTTGGGAAAAATATCTTGAGATTATCCAGGAATGCATAGACAATTGTGATTTTGCTGTAACCTACCAGAATACCTTTGACGGCAGGCCAGGCGAGAAGCGGATAGGAAGATTACTGGATAAGTGCGGGGGTTCAGCTATCTCATTAGAAACATCTGCTTTCCTGAATGAAATATACCCTAAGATATCTGTTAAATTGGTTGAGGATATAATAAATTATATTGTGAGAAAGGAGAAACTTAAGGGTTTCGAGAGATTTGTTAAATGTGATGCTAAAGAGATGCGTTGAAGTAAATATCGCATCTCTTTTCAGAAATGAAAAAATGAACTGAAGCACCTTTGGTGCTTCAATGTGTCGTGAGGTGTTTTGAAAATGTCATCCGAGGATGACTTTTCGAAAATACAATATACGAAGTATATTAGGTGTTTTGAAAATGAGTAGCAAAATTACGAGCAGCCTCTTATATGCAATGATTGCTTACATCTTTATTTTTATATGGGGACTTATTGGTTTCATAGTGCCACTTATTTCTTTTGGCCTATTTTTTTATTACATCGAACTTGCACTGCCTATTACAATGCTGATCCTGTTGCCGCTTATCCTGTTTCTATTGTATTTTTTTAATCGCATCCAGCTAATCGATAGGCACGAATTTGCAATGCGGCTGATTATTATTGTATCTGTTATAATATCTGCTGTAGTTGTTTTTCTTTCTGCGTTTGATATTTCGTAGCAATTTAAAAGGTTTATCCTCAAATAATAGTCATGATTAGCGAACAGGAATGCATATTCTGCAAGATCGTTAGAGGGGAAATACCGTCAAAAAAGATTTATGAAGACCATGATGTCATAGCTTTTTTAGACATAAATCCTGCTAATCCTGGGCACTGCCTGGTTGTGCCTAAAAAACACAGCGAGACTATTTCTGATACTGATGATGATGTGCTTGAGAAGGCGATAGTTGTGACGAAAAAGCTTGCTACATCTGTAAAGGAGAAGCTGAACGCAGATGGTGTAAATATAGTACAGAACAATGGCAGGCATGCTGGCCAGCTGGTAAGCCATATACATTTTCACATAATTCCCAGGTTTCCTGACGACAAGGTGTTGATAACCTATCAGAGGGTCCAGATGGATGAGAACGAACTAAACGAAATGCAGAAAAAGCTGACAGAAGAGGGTAAAAAGGAGGGTAGAAGCGACTGGGATATGAGGTTTTAATTTTATTCTCTGCATATTTTTATTACAAAACTGAAAACGTGATAAAATGAGGTCAAAGACGGTAATGACGATCTCTTTTCAAAACGTAAGTTTATGGGGTGTTTTGAAAATGTCAATCAAGATTGACTTTCCAAAACCACAGGTTTCGGAAATGTCATCCGAAGATGACTTTTCGAAACTACAATATACGAAGTATATTAGGTGTTTTGAAAATGAATCCGGAAATAGCTAAACTGCACAAAGGCGGAAAGATATCAGTAAGGAGCAACTATCCTGTAAGGGACATGTATATTCTAAGCAAGATTTATACCCCTGGGGTTGCAGAGGTATGTAATGAAATAGCAAAGAACAAGAAGCTGGTTTATGATTATACCATCAAGAATAATACAGTTGCCATAGTTACAGACGGCTCAGCTGTGCTTGGACTGGGTGATATAGGCCCAGAGGCTGCAATGCCTGTTATGGAGGGCAAGGCAATCCTGTTCAAGGAGTTCGGGGGAATAAATGCCTTTCCTATATGCCTTAAAACAAAAGACGTGAATGAGATAGTAGAGATTGTAAAGAAGATCTCAACTGGTTTTGGCGGTATAAACCTGGAGGATATATCAGCACCAAGGTGCTTTGAGATAGAAGAAAGATTGAAAAAAGAACTGGACATACCTGTGTTTCATGATGACCAGCATGGTGCTGCTACAGTTGTGCTTGCTGGCTTGATAAATGCCCTTAAGGTTGTTAACAAGAACTTTGAGGATATAAAAATAGTAGTAAGCGGTGCAGGTGCTGCAGGCATTGCAACAGCAAAACTGCTTCTAAAAATGAAGCCTTTGGACATACTTTTGGTTGACAGCACTGGAATAATTTATGACGGCAGGAATAACATGAACACTGCAAAAGAGGAAATAGCAAGGATGACAAACCATCATAAAAAAAAGGGCGGGCTTGATGATGCTGTAAAAGGCAGTGATGTATTTATAGGGCTTTCAGCCCCAGATATTCTAAAACCTGGAATGGTAAAAACAATGAATAGGGATCCGATAATATTTGCTTTGGCTAATCCTGTACCAGAGATAATGCCTGATGTTGCGATAGGCGCAGGTGCGAAGGTGGTTGCAACTGGCAGGAGTGATTTTCCAAACCAGATAAACAATGCACTTGTATTCCCAGGCTTATTCAAGGGTGCATTAGAGGCAAGGACGCAGATAACAGATGATATGAAGCTAGAGGTCGCCAAGGCGCTTGCAAGCATAATAAAAACTCCGACAGCAGATAATATTATACCGAATGTCTTCAACAGGAATGTTGTGCCTGCTGTGTCAGGCATTGTAATAAAAATGGCAAGGTGCATTCAATGATTACGCTGGCTTGGATACTGTTAAGCACTTTTCTTGTTAGCATAATTTCTTTTATTGGCATCCTGACTTTTGTGATAAAAGAAAGGTTGCTTGAGAGATTATTGCTTGTGCTTGTGGCACTTGCTGCTGGTGCCCTTATGGGTGGTGCCTTCCTGCATTTAATACCTGAGGCAACAGAATTCGGCAGTAACAGTGTCTTTGTTTATATCCTGGTTGGTTTTGCTGTATTCTTTTTAATAGAAAAATTACTGCACTGGAGGCACTGCCATAAGAAGAAATGCCCTGAACACACCTTTGTTTATATGAATCTTATCGGTGACGGAGTTCATAATTTTATAGACGGCCTTATAATAGCTGCCAGCTTTGTTACTGACTTTAATCTTGGTGTGGTAACTACACTTGCAGTGGCACTGCACGAGATACCTCAGGAGATGGGAGACTTCGGCGTTTTAGTTTATGGCGGCTTCAAGAAGATCAGGGCATTGTTCATGAACTTCCTTTCAGCTGTAACTGCGATTGCCGGCGGCCTAATTGGTTATTTCATTGCTGGTTATTCAACTAGTTTTTTGATGTTTGTCCTGCCTTTTGCAGCAGGCGGCTTCATTTATATAGCTGCGGCTGACCTTATACCTGAGATCAGGAAAGAGGCTTCGCTCAAGAAATCCCTGCTGAATTTCAGCGTCTTTGTATTAGGCGTTTTGATAATATATGCGCTGAAGTTTGTTGAGTGAGAATCAAGAATTATTTTTTCCTTTTCTGCAGGTATTTCTGGACAGCAAGTGTAAACCATGCAGCAGAAGTCAGAATATTTGAAAACATGCTGAGCCAGAGATCTAGCGTGGCATAAACTAAGGCAAATTTAACTTGCTTTAAAACATTTTAGTCCTCTTAGCAGGTCATTGGTTACAATTTGCTTTTTATATGCATCAAGGCCTTTTTCCCTTAAGACTTCTAGCTGTTTGCTATAAAAATCGTGATCTTTTTTTAACGCCTTTATATAATCAAATTGAAATCCACAAGCTTTGCTGAATTTTTCTGCAGAGCCCCCAGGTGCTGTGTCATCTATCTCTTTTTGTAAAAGTTTAGCTAAATATTTTGTAACTTCTTTTTCTGTATAACCTGCACCAAGTGCGGCATCTATTTCATATTCAACCAATGGACATTTTAGAACAGATTCTATAGGTTTTCTTTTTTCGCATCTTTCTGGTACTGTATGTGCTTGACTCATCTTATCACCTCATATTTACCCTTATTTTAGAAGTGTTGCCAGCATATAGGTTTACTAATGAATTCACTTATGCGTCTACTAATGATTTTGGTTTTTCCCTAAGAGGATTGAATAGTTTGTAGTTAACAACTGCCATCATTTGGGAATTCTCCATGTCTCTTCCTGAATTCGACACACATCCCCGACACAATTCAATGTCTTCAGGTAATACATATTTATCATATCCAGTACCATCAGTGCCATAATTATTTTGTTTTGCTCCTGGCGCTGGTTTTAGCCCTAAAGCTATACTAGAATTAGCACATTTACAGAAATTCGGCTCTTCAAAGTATCTACATGTATCTTTGTCGAATTGATATTCCATCTTATCACCTCATTATTTACCCTTCTTCCACTCTTGGGGCGAGAACAAAGCCGAGCTGCATTTTATCAGGCACTTCGAAATTGATTCGCATTGGATAGTCTGTTGAAAGATCGATAACTGCATGCGAAACAAACTTCCTTGCCTTCATTATTTTCTTTAGGTAGTCTATTGAATACCTAGATCGTACAGGCTCGTTTACCTTAATGACCTTAAGCTCATCTGTTCCTGATGGCAACTCTAATTGCGTGGATGATGAGTCGCTTTCTGCTTTCATTACAAGCTGATTGTTAATCATGGATAAGACTATTGAATCGGTTATAAGCTCTGCATCCTCTATGCCGCTGTTAAATATTTCTGCGTTTACGTGGAAGGTTGCAGAGAATTCTAATTTATCAAGCGGCGGCAATTCCTCTTTGGATATGTCTATCAGCGGCAGTACAAACCGCCTTTTTGAGTCGCCGCTGATGATAAGCTCAAGCTTGTTGTCAAGCAGTTTGATGCTTAAACTATCGTTAGTCCCTGCTCTGCGTAGTATTTGTAACAAACTAAGCAGATTTATCCCTATCTTGGCCTCTTTATCATAATTATAAGTTTTGAAGGAATTTTTTGAAAGTGTAAAATTAACAACAGCTACAACTGCCCGGTCAGAGGCTATCATCTCTATGCCGTTTTCTGTTATGTGCAATTCAGTTTCATCTATGAGATCTGCTATGGTTGCTATGCTGTCCCTCAGCAAAGATACGTCAGTTATTTCAGCTTCGAACATAATCATAACTCCCTTTTATTCACTGCTATTAATACTCCTTAATCTTTTTATACAAATCTAGATCAAGCTTGCTCATGTCCTGGATGATTTCTGCACGGAGCTCGAAGCCTTCTTCCAGAGGAAGTACGCGTGCAAAGACTCTTACTATATCGCCAATATTTGCATTTACGTCCAGGTCAGATGCTATTATCTCTGCTTTGGCTGAGCCATCATCTACAACAATAACTTCATCTGCTTTGTCAAGGATTCTGCCTAAAATTCTCACTCGGATATCGCGCTCTGGATTGATCTCTGCTATTTTCTTTTCAACAGCAGGCAGACGCCTATATTGGAACTCAGCATTCGGCATACAAGAGAATTAGCGTGAAATTATTTAAAAGGTATTTTCTGTTTCATAATATTTCATGAATATTGCAAAAACCTTATCATCAAGCATCTGGTCTAACTTTTTCTCTTCTTCGCTTAAGTAATCTCCTAGTGGCTTCTCGCCCAATCTTTCAAATCTTTTATGACCAAATAAATTTGCCAGATAATGAACCTGGCCTTCCCTGCTTATACCTGAAACTGCCTTTTTTCTTTCAGTTCTTGTATATTCATCTGCTGGATCTATTGTTACGCCCTCATTGTTTATAAATCTGAAGTATAAATCATCAAAAAGATATCGAAGATTTCTTTTTGACAAATAACCGCTGAGTGCCTGCTTGTGAGAGTATACTCCATGAACTACTATATCAAGGCCTCTCACCTTATTGGGTATATCTTCGGTTTCATCTATCTTAATCCTATAATTCATTTGTCTCTTTGCCATATTAACACCTAAAACTAGAGATATTTATAAATCATGTCTTCTGCTTTTTCCTTATCAACAAGCTTGCCGTTTATCTTTATAAGCGGCAAGATATCTAGGCTTCTTTCCTTAAGCATTTTTACTATGTCTTTATGACTTTTCATCATATCCTTGTTGAGAACATCGAGCTTCTTTACCATAATATCAGAGTGCTTTTTATTGAGATTAATTATTAAGGCATCCAGATCAGTTGATAGTTCGCTGCCGAAGCCCCTTGTTTCGAATATCTCTATAATCATGCTTAGAAGAACATAGAAAGCTTTAAAAATCTTTTTTTACTGCTTGGTTGGCGGGGATATGTCAAATTTATCAAACAGCATAGGTGCTCCGCATCTTGGGCACGGCATATATGCATAGCCGTTTTCTTTAATGAGCCCGCAACGCATACAACTAGTATTCATTAAAAGTGTAATTATATGGCTTATCAGTATTTATTGATTTGTATAGGTGGGAATATACCAGTAGAATAAAGTGACATCTTTCTGACTTCTTACGACCGCAAATAAATGTGTAGGTTTTCTGCAGAAGTCAAAAATAAAGACAGAAAGAGCAAAAGCAAATGCTATTATTCGCTCTCGGATTCGCCACCTTCGTCCGAGTCGTCATCGTCTTCCCAGTCATCATCTGAGTCGTCTTCTACTTCACCTTCATAATATCTGAATATCCTCATTATTTTTCACCTATAATTTTTAGTAACTGTCCACGATAATTATTTAAAGGTATTTATTAACGTTGACAATTATGCTCCTAGAAATTACAGTAGTTTTATCCCTTTTATTGCTATTATTCATTTTTCTTTTCAGTAAAAGCAGGCAACAAATAGGCGAATTAAAGCTGCAGGTAAATGAATTGATTTCGAGTAAGCATAGCTTAAGCAGCAAATACGGCAGGATGACTGAACAGTTCCTGCCATTCCTTGAATCCTATCCATATGATGAGCAGAATTTCCGTTTCATCGGCAGCCCGATTGATGGTGTGCAGTTTGAGGATGATAAAGTTATTTTCATTGAATTCAAGGCTGGTAATTCAGGATTAACAGTGAAGCAAAAGGGAATAAAGGATCTTATAAACAAGGGGAAAGTAGAATTTAAGGAGTTCAGGATCGAATAGATAGCCTTAAATATATTTCTACTATTTCTCATTCTCGTACACGGTGAATATATGATATATGATCCTGATTTGGATAGATGGACTGGACCTAGCGATGCAACTATCAGGCTTGCATGTGCTGATGCAGCAAGGAATCAGCTGCCTAAACAGCCTGATGTAGTGTCAAAAAATGGAAACAACTATGATATAAAAAATGTTTACAGAATTTTAGATTTTGCTCAGCCAATAGCCAATCCTCCCAAAAAAGCTATAGATCGCATTATTATTTTCGAGGTCATTCCAGGTTATAGCATAACTGAAGTTGTTTCTATGCTCGATAGTATTGCTAAACGCGAAAATTGCGGAAAGAATCTAGAATATAAATTAGATGGTGTTAAAATCAGGGTAGAAAAATGCCAGCTTGACGATGGTGCTGATAGTGATAAACAGCTAGAGGTTCGCTTTCCAAGGGGAACAGAAAAAGAATTTAATTATTTTAGCAAAATGATTTTAGGTTCGAATCATGAAGAATATCATGGTCCGGTAAATGGAAAGGGATCAGCCAATACACCAGGCAAATCAATCTCATATTATTCGCCAGATAATATACTGAGATTATCAGAAAAGATATCTTGTTATGTATGTATTGGAACATCTCATGCACCTTTATGATGGTTAGTTCTATCTGCAGCATGCTTCTACAAAGCCTAAAAAGAGCGGTGCTGGATCGCCTAAGCGTGATTTGAATTCAGGATGAGCCTGGGTGGCAATAAAGAACTTGTGCTTTGGAAGCTCTATGAATTCCATGAGCTTTGTTTTATCTTCTCTCACGTGATAGCCAGGGAACACTAAACCGTGCTTTTTTAGAATATCAATGAATTTTGGATTTACCTCGTACCTGTGGCGATGGCGCTCAAGCACAAGGTTTTTTGTTTTTTCAAGCAGACCAAGACGGAATAACTGGTCTTTGTCTTTTTTAAGGGCTTCTATTCTTTTCATGTCTTTTTCTAAGCGCTTGGTCTTTATATAAAGACCAAGGGTTTTTGATTTTTCCAGAATAGCAGCATATGCGCCGAGACGCATGGTTCCTCCATATTTATTTTCTGCGAGTATTTGTTTTTGTGATGGCAATACATCGATAACAGGATACTGCGTTTTAGGATCAACCTCTGTTGTATGCGCCTTCATATTGCATACGTTTCTTGCAAACTCGATTACGCCTAATTGAAGACCGAAACATAGACCAAGGAACGGTATATTATTTTCCCTTGCGAATTTTATTGCATTTATCTTTCCTTCTACGCCGGATGTGCCAAAACCGCCTGGTATTACTATGCCGTCAAATTTTTTTAGCTCTGTGGGCTTTTTGCTGCTTTCGAGCTGCTTTGAATCTATCCATTTTATATCTATGCCTGTGTTCAGCTCTGCGCCTGCGTGCTCCAATGCCTGATTTATGGATATATAAGAATCTACAAGAGAAAAATCGCCGATATCAACGTATTTGCCAACCATTGCAACTTTTATTTTTTTCCTCGGGTTTTCTATTCTTTCTACTAATTTTTTCCAGTTATTCCAGTCAGGCTTCTTTCTTGGTTTTAACTCAAACCGTTTCAGGATTTTTTCGCCTAGTTTCTCTTTTTCAAAGTTCAACGGCACCCTGTATATGGATTTTATGTCTGGGGCTGAGATTATATTTTCTGAGGATATATTCGCATAGGTTTCAATTTTTTTCTTTCTGACTTCATCAAGCGGCTTGGTAGCCCTGCACAGAACAAAATCAGGGAAGATGCCTGTTTCATTAAGCATTCTTATTGCCTGCTGGGTTGGTTTGGTCTTCATTTCGCCAACATGGCTTGGAACTGGCATATAACTTACAAGGATGTGGGCAAGATTATTTTTGCCTAGTTCTATTTCCAGACTTTTTGTGGCAAAAAGGAAGGGCAGGTTCTCGTAGTCGCCTATAGTTCCGCCTATCTCGACCAAGACGAAATCGTAATCTTTGCCTGCCTCTTTTATACGCCTTTTTATCTCATCAGGAACGTGCGGAATAAACTGCACGGTCTGGCCAAGGAACTTGCCTCGCCTCTCTTTGTCTATTATTTCCTTGTATATCTGGCCTGTTGTTATGTTGTTTGTTTTTGGAATATCTACTGAGAGAAAGCGCTCATAATTACCTAGATCCTGGTCAATCTCGCCGCCGTCGTCTGTTACCCAGACCTCGCCGTGCTCTGTAGGACGGAGAGTGCCTGCATCGTAATTAATATAGGGGTCTATTTTTATAGCAGTCACTGAGAAACCATACTCTTTTAGAATGCGGCCAATAGAAGCAGTGGCAACACCCTTGCCGACACCTGATATGACGCCGCCTGTTACAACAATAACGCGCATTTGTGACACGATTAACTTACAAACAAAAGGTTAAATAGGTTTCTGGAATTCTCTATGCATGGAACCGCTTTATGTTGCAAATGGAAAAAGAATTACGCAGATAGGCTCTTTGCCTTACAAGGACGTGGATAAAGCAATTGCATACAGCCTGGGGCATGATATACCTTTTTTACCTGAGCTGCCGAGACTCGGGGATGCCGGATTTGATTATATGAAAAATCCTGGCAATCTTAGCTGTCTGAATATGTTCAAAAATTACGATTTTGATACGGTAAAAGTTCAGATTATGGGCCCTGCGACATTAATGATCGGCGGATATAAAGAGGATGAGGCTATCGAAACTCTGATTAAACATACTGATGCTATTCTTAAAGGATTAAGAGCAAAAGAAATCATTCTTTTCTTTGATGAACCTTCATTAGGCAATACCCTTGACCGTGAAATCAAATTTGAAGAGCTTTGGAACCCTCTTATAGAAACCTTCAATTCTGTATCCAGTGTTCCAATATTGTATGGGGTCCACTGCTGCGGAAATATGGACTGGGACAGATTGTTCAATTCTCAGATAGATATTGTCAGCTTTGATGCTTCAAAATACGATATTATCAAATATAGTGGATATCGCAATGGCAAAAAAATTGCATGGGGTATCGATAAGGCAGAAGATGTCAAGGACTGGCAGGAAGGGGATTTGCTTACTCTTCCGTGCGGAATGGGTTCTAGATTATATAGTGTTGATGATTGTGAAGGGAAATTAGAAATGCTGCAAAGGGTTTCAAAAAGTTATGCGGGTGTATAAGCATGACTCGTGATGATGCCTTCTCGTCACTTGCGTGGATGAGAAAACGAAAATTCATGGCAAATGAAATATCTAGAGAATATGCTGATCTTTATAGATCTCTAACAGATAAAGATCCCTTTGAAAGTAAATTGCTGGCTTCATATTTTGTAGGGTTTGTATATGGTCTTTTATATGCTTCAAAACCAAAAAGGAATTCTTGGGAAGGTGATGACCGCAAAGAATTCAACCGCGGTTATAAATTGGCAAGGGATCTTTTCTGATATTACTCAATCATATACCCAACAGCATCGCTGATGGTTGAGACTTCTTTGGTCGGCATATTCCACTGGGTCATTGTGTAGTTGTTCACATCGATGGTTTTTGGCACGTAATAGATTCTCTGATACACAAAGCGGCCGATTTTTTGTTCCTGAACTTTCTGTTCATAGTACTGAAGTTTGCCTTGTCCTTTTGGTATCAGGAATAAGGTCATGTTGTTTTCAGCAGCTGCAGCAGCTTTTTCCAAGATGCCGCCTATGGGTCCGACAGTACTGTCGTTGTTTATGGTTCCTGTGATTACTGCATTGCTGCGGACGGTTTTTCCTTCAATAGCAGCTATAACTGCTGTTGTCATGGCTGCGCCTGCTGACGGCCCGCCAAGGACCTCGCCTGTTATATTAAAAGATAAAATAATATCCCTGTCACCGAGGCTTTTGCCTGTGTACGACTCTGCTACTTTGGTGGCTGTTTCTGCTGACTGCTGGGTGTCTGGCTCCAGAAACGGATTAGTGTTGATCAGAACCCGACCTTCACCGCCTGGCCTGATTTCTGCAGTGACTTTTCCTATAAGGCCGGCATTGTCCTGGCTGCTCACAGCAACCACATTGGAGGTTGCGTATACTATTTTTGTTGTTTCTATGAGCTTCAGCTGCTTTGCATTGCCTGCAAAATTAATTTCATAGGCAAGCGATGCAAAAAGAAAGCCCATGACAAACACCAGGATGTAAGACACGCTTCTGTAAGGTCTTTTTTCCATTCTTTTGGTTTTTGTCCGGTTCTTCATAATAAATAAATTAATTAAAAAAATTTAAATGAAATCGTTGATCTTTTTGTCGATTTCTTTTTGAATTCTTCTTCTAATAATTTCTAAAAGAATTCAAAAAAAGAAAAAATAATCAGATAATTTTTATTGTTTCAAGAGATGAGCAGAGAGGGCATTTCATGGTTTTATAACTCCACTCAAAATCACAGCCTTTGCATCGCCAAACTTCAATATACTGCTTTTTATATTTGCTTTTCTTCCGTGGCAATAAATCACCAACCAATTACGAGAAAATTACATTAGGAACAGATATAATATATAGTCGAGGTAGTATATAAAGGAGTAGGATTTTTGGGCTTTGCCTAACAAGTAAAACCTGCCCAAAAAGTCTGATGTTGCATAAATATCATAGAAATTTTTTAAAGTTTCTGATCAATTCAAACTATGCCAAATTATTATTTTGATATAGAAACTACTGGTCTTGATTCTAAAAAAGATAAAATAATAACTATACAGTTTATGGAACTCGATTCCTTTACCGCTAAGCCAAAGGGAGAACTGACCATACTCAAAGAATGGGAATCTTCTGAAAAGGAAATAATACATGAGTTCATAAGACAGTCAAGAATAACAGATGCCTATGAATTTTCTTTTGTTTCGGTTGGTTATAATTTAGGTTTTGACCATAATTTTATTCTGGATAGAGCAAGGATCAATAAATTAGAAATGGTGGATATTTTGCGAAGACCTTTCATAGATTTACGTGCCATAGGAATAATAATGAATAATGGTCAATTCAAAGGTTCAGGTTTGAATAAAATAACAGGAAAGCTTGGTGTCGGTAGTATGATACCAGAATTGTATGCTAAAAAGGAATATAATAAAATAATAGAATATATTAAGAATGAGGCAGAAGAATTTGTAAAATTAGCTTCTTGGGTATATAAAAAATTCCCACCTCTCTTGACTGAATTTAAAAAAGAACATGGTATAATGTGATGTTATGATTACTTTACATTTTAGAGTTCCTACTGAAGAATATGAAAAATTCAAATCCAAATGAATACTGTATAGTATGCCGAAGGCTGAAAAAAGAAATAAAAAGATATTTTTCAATGGATTATTATGGTCACCATAACCTTCCACGGCGGCGTTAACGAAATCGGCGGAAACAAGATACTGCTCGAGGACAACGACACAAGGATATTTCTGGATTTCGGCTTATCATTCAAGAAAGGCATTAAGTTCTATACAGGGTTTCTGGCTGCTCGGGGTGTTGCAGTGGTACTACAGTAGTATTGCGGTAATATGACAGTACTGGATATGGTAATTGTAGCACTGTAGCAGTAATACTACAGTAGTTGCAGTGGGATGGCAGTAAATAGCAGGGTTGTTACAGTAAGTGACAGTGGTAGTACACTAGAAGGACAGCAGAATGGCAGTGAGTTACAGTGGTAGTACAGGTAAATATGATACTGGAATATATATTTTATTGTATTCAGATGAAACCAATAAAAGCGCTTCCATTACATATATACATAGAGTTTCAGCTCCTATAGGTATGATCCCTACGGGACGTTGCCTTGGGGGTATTCTATAAACTTGCCTCTCGTCGAAAGACGGGGGTTATACTTATTTTTACTATACTTTTCTGGTATATACCTTTTTCTTATCAAATAATTCAGGATTTTCGATATAATAACCAAGAAATATATCCACAATTTGTATTTCCTTTGATCGTTTTATATCTGTTGTAGAAGCATAAAAATCGAGTATATTCCCATTAGGAAATTTTACAGTAGCTTTTAATTTATTCTCTTTTCTTATTGCCGTCATTCTACCTATCAATCTAAATGTTATTTGTCTCAATAAATTTTCTATGAAATCATTAGTACAAGAACTGCCAAAATTATAGTCATTATCAACTAAAATTTCAACAGAGCCTCTTTTATATCTAAACCAATGTTCTAAATGTTCAGATATAGCATTCGGAACTTGATATATGTAGTAGTCTTTCCTTAATGCTTTTTTTGGTTTAATGTGAATAAAAACGTTAAAATTAACCATACTCTCATTTAATAACTCTATAATATCTTTCTTACATTTTTCTTTAACCTTCCTGGAAATTTTATTCCAATGCAATGGATCTTTTACACCACACTCAGAAAAAATCTTTTTTGCTTCATCGTATATCCTGTTTAATTCTGACATAAATCCAGATATTACACCAGTATAACACATGCCTTTGGCACTATCAATTGCAATAAACATTAATTCAAAATCAATTAGAAAATATTTAAATCTATTAATTTTTTTCTGTTCCAATTATATGCTATGCGTCGGATTTCTTATGATGTGAGGCAGAAAATCAGAAAAATGGTAAAGAGCGGTATGTCCAAATATCAAGCGTCTAATGACACTGGCGTGTGCTACATTACCGTATGCAAGCTTACGAAGGATCTGCCGTCCAAACAGGGAAATAGAGAACTAGGCAGAAAAAGCGTGGAAATACTGCAAAAAATGACAAAAGACGGCTATTTTATAGGAAAGCATGACGACACTGTTGAGACATCCTTTCGTACACTAAGTAAATACTTTCCTGTCAGAAGGGTCAATTTCAGGAGAAGGACGATCTATTTTCTAGAGAACAGAAACGAGGACGCTCTTAAGGGCTTTATAGAGGTTTTTGGCAGAAAGGTTAGAAGTTATCAAAACTTGGCACAATTAGCCTCTTTGTTTAAGGTGTCTTTATCTGCTGAAATGAAACAGGAAATGATTGGTAATTCTATGGATAAGAGGATCAATGACTTGAAGAACAGGATATTCAAAAAACGTGCTCTAAGAGGCTTAAATCATCAGATTTCTGATTTCATTGGTAACTTTTTACATTCGGAACTACTGTTTTTTGCCCTATTTGCGTTGACCTAGATATGAGATGCCATACACTATTAGAGCATCTCAATTCGAAACGGTATAAATAACGTAGTATCAACTAAGGTGTTTCGAAAATGCTGATGACCAGACATAACCCCAGCGTTCACCATTGTCTATCTTCATAAGGAAGGGTTTGCCTAGCACTAACTGCATATTTCTAATATATTCCGCTGCTTCTCCTTTATCAAATGGTCTTGTTATGTAGTGCTGATTGCCAGACTTGTCATGGTCATAGTGACCTCCTAAGAGTCTGGGATCTTCACCTCTTCCGGACCACAAAAGGATATCTATAGATATTGTCATAGTGACTCAATAAAACAAACTTTTTTAAAGATATGGTATAAGGTTTCTGTATGCCATCTGAAAATTCAGAAATCGACGAAAATGAACTGGAAAAAATTAAATTAGAATTATATGGGCTACCTTTTTATGATTCTCTGGCTGTATTTATAATTGACCCTAAGAAAACTGATCAATACATACCAATGCGTTTAACTGTCAAACTTGTAGAAAAACATGAAAAAACTAGTGAGGTAGATATTACTAGATCTTTATTAGACACAAGAGTAACTTCCCTTGGAAGGGGTATTTATGCGAAAATAACTTACAGACCTTTGCATGAAAGCCCTGCAAATGATTGTGATGAAAATAAAAGAGCTGTTTTTGGTGTTGCTGAATACGTAGGAAATAAGAAACTTACAATAGAAGAAGTTGCTGAACTGGTAGCATCAAGATATTACAAATTAAAAAGAGCTTATTCTAACTGATCATCAATATCAGATTCTTTTAGGCGTAAATTTATATTCTGCACATGGAAAACAAAAGCTTACTCTATGACTGGATGGTGATTTTAGGTCATAAAAGGTGCATGCATATGGACATGTGCTAGCATCTTCAATTCTGCTAAATCTGCATGTTGAGAATTTAATGCTATTGACTTCTTTCATAGCCTCTATTCTTTCTGCATCTCCTGGTTTAGGATTATAGAAGAATCCTATTATCTTGTTGCTAGGCGGGGCTTCTACGGGTGCCATATTAAGCAATTGTTTTCAGTCTTTTTAAAAGCATACAGGATTGCAGCTGTTTTTGATAGTAATCGCAGATCTTGTTCATCTCGCAGATAGGGATGTAAGCCCAAAATCAAGTTTTATAAACTTTTTTGATATCGTTTTGCTATGAAACACGGCATAAAAAAGGCTGTTTATGCAGGAAGTTTTGACCTGGTTACAAATGGCCATAAATGGACGATAGAAAAGGCGGCTGAAGCAGCCGAAGACCTTGTTGTAGCCACCGGTACCAATCCTACAAAGAAGTATACGTTCACTGACAGTGAAAGACTTGAGATGCTAAAGGATGTTGTGAAAGATTATCCAAATGTAGAGGTAGGCAATCTTGGGTACAAGTATCTTGTTAATTATGCCAAATCAGTTGGCGCAACCCATGTTATAAGGGGTATTAGGAATGAAGATGATTATAGGTTCGAGAATGCGTTCATGCAATATAATAAGGATATAGCACCTGAAATTGTTACAGTTTTCTTTATGCCACCCAGCGACCTTGCAAAGATAAGCTCAAGCTCGGTCAAGGGCCTGATAGCACCAGAAGGCTGGGAAAGAGTAATAGAAAAATAGTACCTGTTTAGCTAAAACCTATATTCTTCAGGATACATATTTGTAAATTCCCCAAATTCTTTGAATTAGTTCATGACAGAAGTATGTGAAAACTGCAAACCCCTTTTCGAAAAAATGCTCAAACGTATAGAAGAGCTAGAAAGGCGTTTAGCCGCGTATGAAAACGCTCATACGCCTTATTCTCGCAGAATCTTCAAGCCTAGGTCAAAACCCACTAATGGAAAGCTAGGAAGGCCTAAGGGATTTGAAGGCTCGACAAGACCGTCACCAAAGCCTGACAGGACAGTGGAAAAGAAATTCAGCAAATGCCCTAACTGCAACGGCAAATTGAATCATCTCCACAAAGAAAGTATTGTAATTGAGGAAATACCAGAGCAGCAGCCTGTTGTTATAACGGAGTTTATCACCAATCATTATGAGTGCAAGAATTGCGGGGAAGTCGTCGCCAGAGACGATAATTGCCCTGAACATGGAAGATTCGGCTACCATGTTCTTGCTCACTGCACACTGATGAAGTTCGAGGACAGGCTGACATTCAGGAAACTTCATGAGTCTTTGAAAAGGCACTATAACCTTGAGATAACTCCAGCTTCGATAATGAACATGATAAGAAGTGTGTACAGGAAATTAGAACCTGAGCACGTTAAACTCATAGAGAAGATAAGGTCTTCATCAGCAGTCTATGCAGACGAAACTTCTATGCGCATAAATGGCACAAACTTCTGGATATGGATATTCGTAGCAAAGGTCGCAGTCCTTTGCGTTATACGCAAAAGCAGGGGAAAGAAAGTTGTGAAAGAGATTCTTGGCGATTACAAAGGCATTGTTGTTTGTGATGGATGGAAGTCATATGCGCAATTCGGTTTCACGGTTCAGAGGTGTTGGGCTCATCTGCTGAGAGAAGCCAATGATACAGAAAACAAGAAACTCTATGAGCTTCTGCGCAAGCTTTTTGCAGACGCAAAAAGCGGTAGATTGGGGCGAGAAAAAGCAGAGGAAAGATTACGCAGCATAATCTCTGCAAAGTACAAAGACGAAGAATCTGCGAAGCTGACAAAAAAGATTAAGAACGGGTTCGACAAATGGTTTACGTTTATGACTTACAGGTTTGTAGAGCCTACAAACAATACAGCAGAACGTGCTCTGAGAGAGCATGTTGTAATCAGAAAGATAATTGGAGGGTTGAGAAGCTTAGAAGGAGCAAAAGTTCATGAAGTTGTAATGAGCTGTATTGCTACGTGGAAACTTCTAGGATTAAACACCTTTGACGAAATTGTTAGACACCTTAAGAGCTAAACAGATACGAAAAATACATACCTTCATCTGTATTTGAAAAGACCCTGGAAAAGTTCGAAATATATAGATGGGCAGATTTATGCAAGAAGCTTGGGGCAATAAACGATAAGATTATTCAAGATGTTTATAATAGACTGGCTAAAAGATACTTTGAACCACACAGAGTATATCACACTTTCTCACATATCGGCAAGGGGTTCTGTGACCTTGATGAATTTAAAGATACAGGCTATTTAAGTGGGGAAGAATTAGATATGGTTGAATTTGCATGGCCCTTCCATGACGGGTTATATGTTATTATTTCAGACACTAACGAAGAAAAAAGTGCAGAATTGGCTCTTCAGGCTGCAAAAGAAATTGGTTTGCAAAGCTCCCTGGGAGAAAGGGTCTACAATTGCATTTTGGCAACAAAACCTGGTGCAGAGCCAAGAGATAGATGTTCTAAGGTTATGAGAGATGTGGATTTATCAATACTCGGCAGACCGGAAAATGAATTTGATGAATATGAAAAAAAGATAGAAAGGGAGTATGTTGAACAAGGTGGAGTTCCAAAAGATTCGTTTAGAGATGGAAGGATTGCTTTTCTTAAAATAATGCAAAGAAAAGAAAATATCTACTCAACTAAATTCTTCAGAGAAAAATATCAGAACCAGGCAAGAGAAAACTTAGCAAGAGCATTGGCTAGATTAAAATAGGCTTATTCTTAGCATAGTAATCGCAAATATTTTTCAGCCCGCACTTGGTGCAAAGCGGCCTTAATGGCTTACATATAGTCTGGCCGAACTGGACTAAACCTAAATTGATAACGTATCTGTCTTTTAGAGGCGTTAGTGCCTCAAGCTCTTTTCTTGCTTCTTCAATATTGGCTTTGCTGCTGACTATACCTATTCTTCTCGGTATTCGATTGACATGCGTGTCAACTGCGATTGTCGGAATACCATAGCCGTAAGAAAGAACTATGTCTGCTGTTTTGAAGCCAACGCCTGGCAATTCGAGCAATTCTTCTCTTGATTTCGGCACTTTGCCCTTGTATTTTTTAAGTATTATCCGGCTAACTGCCTTGATCCGCTTTGCCTTTTGTCTGTAGGGACCGGAAATCCTGATTAATTTTTGCAGTTTCTTTATATGCAGCTTAGCGATTGCTTCAGGTGTTTTTGCCACGCTGAAGAGCGAGCGCTCTGCTTTTTCTGTGGTTATGTCTCTTGATCTTTGCGATAGGATCGTGCCGATAAGAAGCATGAACTTGTTTTTTGCTAAAGCATGTTCAGTATCATAGTTCTTTTTCAGAAAGTCTATGACTGCGTGCATTTTTTGTTTTTTGTGCATAAAAAGAATTTATTTATAAATTTTTAATAGCAATAATAAGCTATGCCATTTATGTGAGGTACAATTAATTTTTCAAATACTTTTTCTAAAAATAGCAATAATAAGCTATGCCATTTATGCTAGGTACAATTAATTTTTCAAATACTTTTTCTAAAAAAGGTGCATCTATAGTTATAGGGATAGAAGTAGAAGATTTGCAAAGAGAGTTAGAAGAATATAAAAAAACTGGAATTGATCCTTACGACAAAGATGGCTGGATAAAAGGAAGAGTTGTTGAGGAATTGTATAAAAAATATAAAGTTGGTACAACTAAATCGTCATGCTAATCAGGCTTGTTCTGCAGCAAAAATAAACGTTTATATTGATTTCTGATATCGTATGAACATGGACCATATCAGACCTATGAAAAAAGGCGAAGACCTTGTAGAATATTGCAGAAGCATTGCATCTGAGATGTTTGAAGGCGTAATGCGTGATAGTGGTTTGCCATACACCCAGGAGCACCTTGGTAGGATTGCTGTTTCAACCCGCAAGCTCATCTTGCCTACTTATCTTCAGGAAATTGCAGAGTCAGCTGCATGGATACATGATGCTCCTGAGGATATAAAAGGAGTTGATGTTTTTGATCCCCTGAACAGGCCAAAATTCATCAGAAAAGAAGGGGTGACATATCTTAATGATCTGCTCAAGGAAGCAGATAAGAAAGGCGAATATGTCTGCCATGTTGTTGATCTGATGACTCATAGAAAGGATATTTCATACAAAGATTATGCGTATAATATTTATTCCATACCTCTAAGTGGGGAGTCTATACCACCGAGGATAACTGCGGAAGTCTTAAAAACAGATGACAGACGATTTAATACCAGCCCTGATGACAGAAGGAATGTTGATAAGCTTGTAGATGAGTATCTTGCATCTAAAGATGCTGATATCGAAACCCTGAAGAAATTCTATAAAAAGACGAAGACTATTGATGCATTTACAGAAAACTGGGATTATCGTTTTAATCTTGGTCTTTTTGTAGAGGCTGTGAACAATGCTTTTAAGGAAAAACAGTTGGCATTTGCCACCGACAACCTTGCTTTATATCTTCCTCTAGCTGAAAGGAAACTGCTTATCGGAGTTGGAAAAAACAATGACATATTTGATTGGAATGGCTTAAGACAGCTTATGAAAGACGCATACATTGATTCATTGAGAATATCAATACCTTACGGATTAGACGAACATTTTTTTAAGATGATAGGTGAAAATAAAAAGGTGCCTGAAGTCGAAGGTTATACAAGACTCCTGAAAGAGGTCAGGAATGAAAGGCTTGAAGGTAAGATCCAGAGCCTGAAATTCTTCGTTTTTCATCCCACGATTGATTAAAATATATTTTGTTTTATAGTTTGTTTCTATGGACAACGAACAACTGGAAGAAGGGCTTGAACTGAACTTACAATACGCCAAGCGCGGCGGGCTAGTGCCAACTGTAGTTCAGGATTATTATACCAGAGAGGTCTCAGTGCTTGGTTATGCTGATCAGGATGCATTGAATGAGACTGTAAGAACTGGCTATGCATCTTTCTGCGACAAAATCAGGGTTATTGATATACTGGTGGATTGCGACCAGGATGCGCTTATATTTATGAATGTATGGCCTGCTGAAACACGCTACACTAATTACCTGAAGAAGGCTATGAATATAAAATACGATGATAAAGGATTGGTCCCATCTATAGCACAGGATTATAATACTGGTGATATCTTAATGCTGGGCTATGCTAATCAATTGGCAATTGATAAAACTTTTGAAAAAGAGCTTGCCACTTTCTGGAGCACGTCCAGAAAGGAGCTATGGACAAAAGGCGAAAAATCTGGCGACAAGCTAAAGATCAGTGCTGTTTTAGCAAACCGCGACCAGGGCTCTGTGTTGTATGTGGTTGAGATGGTTGGTGACGGTGCCTGCCACACCAAAAAAGAGAAAGAAGGAATTGCAAGGAGAAGCTGCTTCTACAGGAGAATAATGGACGGACGACTGGAGTTTATTGAAGGGATGCAATAATTGCTTTAAATTTTTTAATATTATAGATTACTTATGAAGAAATTTTTTGTAAAAATTGATACTCTTTTGCCTTCGATTGAAACATGGTATTCTTCAACTGAGCCAGCTTACAGGACAGTTGACAGGCTCTTATTGTATTTAGAAAGCAAGGATGCTATGCCAAAGGCGCGCGATCTTGGTGATATGTATTACAAACCTGGTAACCCATTGGCTCGTTTGCTGGATAATCCATTGAGGCTTCTGGCAACTATTCTGTATTGTAAAAATTTAGATTTCAGATTAACCCCTAATGTTGTTGATGAGTTAGTAGAATCTAAGTATTATATAGGTATAGGAGAACCACGATACGAATTCTTTCTCAATAGTGTCAGTGAGCACCCACATCTCGAAAAAATAATTAAACAATCAATTACAGCAGGGCTTCGTTTGAAAGTCAAGCCTGTTTTAGGCGATACAGATGAGATGGCTTATATATTTGATCCTAATGAGATGAAAACTTACGTCTTAAGATGCTTGAATAAAGGTAATAGAAAAAAGGAATTAGAAAAAGAGGCTAATACTAAGCTAGGAACTTATTCTGTAGGATGGAATTCTGTGCTTGAAGAACATGATCTTGGCGCTGTATTTAAAGGGGAAATAAAAAAGATGGATAAATTATTCGAAAAACAAGAGCCTAAAGCTGTACATGCATAATTCTCAGTAAGCATTATAAAACTTATAAGGCATAATAATTCTATGACTGATACTATCTGCCCGAGATGCAAGACGAGAAATAGCATAGATGCTAAGACTGTATGGAACTCAAAGAACTGCCGCGTGGTTGGCGTTATATCTACTGTAAATGTGCAATGCTTAAAGTGCAATGAGATCTACATGGTTCCGATACGCCAGAACATCAGCTTCTCAAAAACAGAACTCAAGGGCAGCAGCGGGACTGGGTAATCTATGTTAGACATAGAAAAGCCGCGCCAGGTAATTCTTGTGAGCTGCAGGCATGAAGGAAAGGATAATATTATAGCTCTTGCCTGGCATATGCCTGTTTCTGTTGAGCCGCAGCTTTATGCAATAGCTGTGAGCAAGAAGCGGTTAGCTTGTGAGATGATAAGCAAGAGCAGACAGTTTGTCATTAATTTTATACCTTTTGAACTTAAAGAAAAGGTGCTATACTGCGGCACGCACTCCGGTAAGGACGCAGACAAGTTTAAGGAATGCAAATTCGACAAGGAAGAGGCTGTTAAAGTGAAATGCCCTATAATAAAGCAGTGCTCTGCTTTCATGGAATGCATGCTCGCTACTGAGATAGAAATGGGAGACCATGTAATATTTATCGGTGAGGTAGTGAACTCTGGCAAAAAGAACGACAAGAAGCGTATATTCCAGACGAGCGGAAAAGAAAAATACAATTTTACGACGACTGTTGAATAAATGGATTACTTTCCTTTCCTGCCAAACACCTTATTGTATCTGTCATGATTCATCCATTCAAGAACAAGGGCGATTATTTCAACTTCATAAGGCTTTAGTGTATAAAGCATACGCCAGTAATTGACAAGGTCTATTATTCAGAGATTATTAATCCTGTATTTCATGACAAATTCTTTCGGCAGGGGCTTTTGGGCACTCTCACCTGCAACAGGATTCATTTTAAGATAAGCGAACTTATTTTCTATCGATTTCAAAAGCTGCTGGTTAAAGGATTTCGATATTCCTTCTTTTTGTTCTTTATCGGCAAGGGCTTTTAATTCATCGTATTGATCCTGCGCTTCTTTAGACAATATGACTCTTATATCCCGTCCTTTATACTTCATTTTCAAAACCTTGTTTTGATCTTCAGAAAGCACAGCTTTCTGAGACCTCGGAGAACTCTGTTCTCCAAGGATTGAGATGCTATAAAATATTTAACGCATCTCATACTTCTCTGCCGCTCCTTATGGCTTTCTCGAGCTTAGGGCTTGGATTATATATCCACACATAACCATTTTTTGCCTTTATTATCATTCCCCTCCCTTCCAGATAAGACAAGATTATGTTAAGGGTCTGGTGCATGATTTTTACCTTCAGCTTTCTTTTGATATCAGCCTTGTTTATCGGAAGCTTGGCATTTCTTATAACGTTTTCTACCATCATAACTGTCCTGAGCGTAGGATAGTGCAAAACCTTCTCATCTGTAAAAAAATTGATGCATGCACTTCTATCCTCATGATGTTGTCTGCTAATTGTTACCATCTTCAAAACACCTTAATATATATATTTATATAATTATATAAAGATATTCCTTAAGAAGATAGTGCTGTGAATTTTGGCAAAGAGAAATATAATTTTACGACGACTGTGAATTGAATTAAATATATAAAGTTTGGCTTTATCCATTTGATATGGCTGATGATAAATTATATTGCTTCGGGGGAAATGATGTAACCTTATTTTACTATTTGAGGTGTGGGGATTGTGGTACAGTAATTCTTGTTGATCATCATATGCCAGAAAGTTTGGAAAAAATCAATTGCCCAACTTGTTATCCATCATCTGATTTTCCTTTTAATTCCTTTACTGTAGAACAGCTTAGAGGAGATAGAAAACTGGGATTTCTTGTGGGCAGGAAAGCAACGTTATCTCTGCGAGAAGAAGGTTACATATAAGCTGTTTAACATTTTTAATTAACAACTTTTCCAAAAGTCCTTTAAGTATTTTTATCGCTTCTTATTCTTTATGCTGTTTGCGCACATGGCTGACTGCCATCTTGGATCATGGAGCAATCATCCGGAACTAAAAGAACTTTCGCTTCATGCTTTTCGAAAAGCAATTGATATCTGCATAGATGAGGCTGTGGATTTCATTCTTATTGCAGGGGACTTGTTCGATACTTCCATACCCAGCATAGACATACTAAGAGATGCTGTAGGCAAATTAAAGGAGTGCGCAGACAGGGGCATACCTGTATATACAATTGCAGGTTCGCATGATTTTTCGCCCACGAGAAAAACTATGCTTTCTGTTTTGGAACATGCTGGACTCATTATAGATGTGGCAAAGTATGATGAGATAGATGGAAGGATAAAACTTAGTTTTACTGAAGATAAGAGAACTGGCGCAAAGATTGCAGGAATTGTTGGAAGAAAAGGCGGCTTGGAGAAAGAGCTTTTTGAGAACATGGAATGCAGCCACGAGGATGGCTTCAAGATCTTCATGTTCCATTCAGCAGTAGAGGAATACAGGCCTAAACATCTAAAGGAAATGGCAGCGATCCCGCTCTCACTGCTGCCAAAAGGCATGGATTATTATGCAAGCGGGCATGTGCATAATGTTTTTGTTTCCGAAGATGGCAAATTAGTATTTCCAGGTGCATTATTTCCGACAAATTTCCAGGAGCTTGAGAAATGCAATCCTGGCTTCTTCCTTGTTAGGGCTAATGGAAAAATAGCCACAAAGCGGATGCCTGTTAAGATATGCGATGTTGTTCTTATTGAGATAGATGCTGAGAACAAACCAATTGCAAGAGTGACTAACGAGATCATGGAAAGCATAGAGAAGGAGGATCTGGAGGATAAAATAGTTCTGCTTAAGATCAGCGGTTGCCTGGAAAGCGGCAGGCCTGCTGATATAGATTTCAAGAGAATTGTTTCCAGGGCTTGCGACAAGGGCGCTAGATCTGTTAAGAAGAATGTGAGCAAGCTTACTGCAAAAGAGTTTGAGGAAGTACAGATAAAAGATAATATCGGAATTGAGGAAATGGAAAAGGATATCATAAAGCAGCATCTGGGCCAGATAAAAGTAGATGGTAATGAGGAGGAATTAACAACTGCGTTAATGAACGTGCTCAAAGAAGAAAAACTCGAGGAAGAGACGAACGCTTCTTATGAGAATAGGATACTGACTAACGCGAAAAAGGTGGTTGGATTATTATGAAAATAAAGATTAGATACGGGAAGATGAGCGACCTAAAGGCTTTTGCCAGAATAGCTACTGAAGCGTTTCCTAAACATGATATTTTAGAAGAGTGCAAATATTTCAAAATACATGCAAAGAAAAAAGAGGTATTTGTTACTGAGGCTGATAAAAAGGCTGTTGGTTTTGTTATATTTAGTATGGAATTCTGGGGCAGTGATACTCTTTTTATCCATAGCTTTGCTGTTGATAAGGATTACAGAAAAAAGGGCACTGGCACAGTGCTTCTGGACAAGGTCATAGAGATGGCTAAGAAAAAAAGAGCCAGAAGAATTTTCCTTGATACTTGGGTTGGAAACAAAAAAGCAATAAAATTCTATAAGAAACGTGGTTTTGAGATATGTGGTTACGCCGACAACCTTTATAGAGAAGGCTTAAGGTGTCCAATCTTGTCCCTTAAGGTGAAAAAATGCTAAGTAAACAAAGTTTACTTTATTTCAAAAACTATAGGTTTTCAAAATGATCCTAAAATCCATACGGCTGAACAATATCCGCTCGTTCAGGGACGAGCGGATTGAGTTTCCTGAGGGCTCGGTTCTGCTGTCAGGCAATGTTGGATCTGGCAAGAGCACCATACTGCTTGCGATAGACTTTGCGCTTTTTGGCACGCGCAGGGGCGAGCTGGCTGGTTCTGACCTGCTAAGGCATGGTGAGGATTATGGTTTTGTCGAGCTGGACTTCGATGTTGATGACAAGGGGGTTTTGATAAAAAGGGTGCTAAAGAGGGGCAAAGGCATTGTACAAGACTCTGGTTTTATTATAATTAATGGTCATCGTTTGGAATACACGCCAATGGAGCTGAAGGCAAAGGTATTGGAGCTTTTTGGTTATCCGAAGGATCTGCTGAAAAAGAGCAAGCCGATATTTCGTTATACAGTCTATACGCCACAGGAGCAGATGAAGCATATACTCCTGTTCCCGGAGGAGCGATTAGAAACAATAAGAAAGATTTTTGATGTAGAAAAATACGGGAGGATAAGGGATAATACAAAATTATTTACGACAGAGCTCAGGGCTATGAAGCGGGTGCTTGATGCCTTTGTCAGGGATCTTGACCAAAAGATCATTGAGATGAATAACAAGAGGGAGGAAAGAATTGAAATAGATGACCGCCTTGATGGACAGATTAGCAAAATAAACAGAATAGATGAAAGGCTGCAAGAGAAGAAAACTGAGATGGAGCTGATTAAAAGAGAGATCGAGGAGATGAACAAGACAAAACAAGATGCAGCAAAAAAAGAGGTTGAGCTCAGGCTAAAAAAAGGTATGCTTGAAAGAACTATAAATGACCTTAATGAAATTGAAAATAGGCTTGCTTCTGGCAGGGAACAGTTTAAACAGTATGCTGAGTTAAAAGAGCCTGAGATGAGCGAAAAGGAGATAAAAAACAGTATATCTGCGCTAGATGTTGAAAGAGATGCGCTTTTATCTAAAAAGGCTGTTATAGCTGATGAGCTTGCCAAGCTGGAAAAAATATATGAAAAAGGCATATGCGATGTTTGCGAACAAAGAGTGCATGATACTGCTTCTTTTAGATTTAATATAGACAAGAAAGCAGTTATGCGAAAAGAACTGGATGAGAAGATTTTTGAAATAGGGAGTGACATTAAAAAACTGAAAGATGATTACAGCAGGCTTATTTCAGTTGTTGCGAATTTGGAAAAGAAAAAGCATTTGGAAAGGGTGCTTGCTGAATTGCTAAAAAACAAAGAAAAAATGGAGGCTGATAAAAGCCTACTGAACGCTGAGATGAACTCTATCCATAGATATCTGGATTTTATTAAGCCAGAACTTGAAGCCTATAGGGGAATAGAAGAGAGGAGCGCAGTTATTGAAAACGGGTTTTATGCTGTGCAGAATGAAAAAATAGCAGCTGAAAAGGAGAAGAGCAGAATAGAGCAGCAGCTGGCTGACACGGAAAAGGCCTTGGATACACTAAACAAGGACATAGAAGAAAAGAAAAAGGATGCTGAGAAGATAAGAAAAATAGGCGAACTGATAAACTGGTTTGACATCTATTTCATAAACCTTATTATGGTCATAGAGAAGAAGGTCATGATGGCTATACAGAAGGAATTCAATTCGCTTTTCCAGAACTGGTTCAACATGATAATGGGCGATGACATGGAGGTTAGAATAGACGAACATTTCTCTCCTGTAATAGAACAAAATGGATATGAAACAGATTACCAGAACCTGTCTGGCGGGGAGAAGACTTCTGTTGCATTAGCTTACAGGCTTGCGCTTAACAAGGTAATAAACTCGCTTATAGATACGATAAAAACCAAAGACCTGCTGATACTGGATGAGCCGACAGATGGCTTTTCAGCTGAGCAACTTGACCGTATACGCGATGTAATAAATGAGCTGGATTTAAAACAAATAATAATTGTTTCTCATGAACCGAAGATAGATACCTTTGTCGATAATGTCATAAAACTCAGCAAGGAGAACCATGTTTCTAGCGTTGTTAACTGAACAGAAATCTTTTTATGAATAAATTATGCATTTTTATACTTATTCCTTATTAATTATTCGTGGTGGGACAAATATGGGAAAAAAATACATACATGGCAATGCCAAAGGCAATGATGTAAACGGCAATGGGAATACAAAAATCATGCATGGGTATGTCGAAGCTGAAAATAAAGAGATAGGAGAATTTTATCGTAAGTTACTTCGAGGTTCAATAAAAATTGATACTGGTGCAATATTTTTAGGCGGCATTGTTAAACAAGATGATAATAAATCCCGTGTTGAGTTTACTTATCCGTCTAGTGGATCACAAGATGTAAAAGACGTGTTTACTAGGGAAATACCTGGATGCTGTGTTAAGCTGGATGGTGAAAGACTGGGTGAAATCCCTGTAAATGCTATGCCTCCTGGTTATGGCTTTAGTAGAAAGGTTAACATGGTTGGGCGCGGTTAAGCTTTTTTTTCTTGTTATTTGCATTTATTAGAAAGTCATTTTTATTATAAATTTGAAAGCTCATTGCGAGATATTGGTACTGTAATCGGAGGGTTTAATTTCCCGAGATACGGCCAATTTTCAGCATATTCAGCTAAACTGTGTATCTCTTCCCTTCTTCTAAATTTTCCTTCTTCTCCAAAAACAATAACTATATCTTCAAGTATTGTTTCTCTGGGATCATATACGCCATTCTTAATTAACAATGGATAAATAACTGGATTTCCCGGCCATGTGCCTACGCTCGGAACACTAAAGTCAAATCTTAAAACATCTAGGTTATTTGAATTTTCTGAACACCATGCAACCGCTAGAATAAAATCATACTTAGTAAATTCTTTTTCATGTTCATGCAATAAACTCTTTATATATTCTTCTGCTTCTTGGTAATGCCCCCAGGTTTTATGCACATATACTCTCATAGGCGGTTTTGTATAAGCAAAATTCAGTCTTGAATCGAAGCTCATTTTATTCACTCTTCACATAAAATACATCAAATCTTTTTAAAACTTACAGAAAAGCGGAATTATTTAGTTCTCTTCATGTTTTTCTTCTTTTTTGCTTCTGCGTGCTTTTCCTTTGTTGCTTTTGGCTTTTCTGTTTCCTTTATCTCAGGCTTCTTTACATGCTGCTTGCATGCGAAGCATATCCATTCGTCGCCGACTTTGTCTACAAGGCGTGTTTTGTTGCATTTAACGCAGCGATAAATGGAGAGTTTCATAATGTTTTATATCACTTAGCTTGGTTATAAAGTTTTTTACCGGAAAGAAGTTTTAAATATCTGATTTCTTCAGAATGGTTTTTTAAAATTTCATAAAATATCTAACGTATGGTTATTACAAAGCACACTAAAATTTTATCCCCAGACCAGCGAGCAAGCATCAGGGTTTATGAGGGTACTACTGAAGAGCAGGTATTGCAGTATCTTTCACAAAAGATCATGCCTCTAGACTCTATACCTACAGCTATCCAGGTAGAAATTAAATATCTAGCTGATTTATTTGGCATAGATAGACCTAAAATGAGCATACTGGTAGCTAAATTTAAAGAAGAGGGCATTGCCATAGGAGGTGTTGGCTGGGTAGGGATCTCTTATACAGGAAGGGAAAAGGCCAGGGAAATAAGATATAGCAATGGTTCGCTACCTCAGAGAATTTATAAATGCCTGCAGGATAATCCTGAATTAACTATTCGTGATACCAAGATATATTTGCCGGATTTTGGTATATCTCATATCCAGCAAACTTGTAGTAGGCTTAAGAAAAATGGTATACTCTGTGCAACAAAAGTGCCTGGCTCAAAAACAAAAAGATGGTCTGTCACAGGGGAATGGTTAGAAAAAGAGCTTTTTTTAACAAATAAAAATATACCAAAGAAAAAATTATCCCAAATGCTCCTGGAATATATAGAGGAAGAACCTAAGGGCAGGGCTTATTCTGATATTAAGAGGCGGTTCCCAAATTTTAGTTTCCAACATATCTATATAACTACCCTCAAATTAAATGCGGGTAAAAAAATTTTCAGGGTAGGCAATAGCTACTCTCGTGGTGCACGATGGATTCATGATAAATACAGAGAGAATTATGCAGAAGCCTTGCAAGAGGAAATTAAAAAAGATCATTACGCAAAGCAGGCTGATAAACCTGTGATTAATTTAGAAAAGGTGGAAATGCAGATACAGCAAGGGACAAAGACATATCAAGGACCTGTAAAAAGAAGGATTATTGAATATTTGAGGGACCATCCTCGTTCAGCTTATCCAGAAATTGCAAGGGATTTAGGTCTTTTGGAATCTTATGTTAAATATGAACTTTACAGAATATTGAAAGATAAAAACAATGGCCTTAGTAGAGAGGGTGAATTAGGTCCTGAGAATGAGGTTTGGTTTATTTCAGAAAGAACTCTTTCTAAAACTTAAATTCACTTTATGAAAATTATAGTTATACAAAATTTTTTACAGCTTCCTTTATCTGCTGCTTGTCAAGAAGTCTGAATTTGCCGTTTTCTATAATACCTATCTCTGTGCCTTTCATGGAAAGCTTCTTTTCACCTGTTTTCAGTGCTTTTAAGGCAAGCTCAATTGCCTTGTCCCTGGCCATGCCGTCTTTGTATTCATCTATAAGGGCTTTCTTCGCCTCTTTTGCGCCGCGGCCTATGGCATGTGCTTTCCATTCTCTGATGGTGCCTGAAGGGTCTGTTTCAAAGAGGTGAGTAGATCCATCCTGGCCTACTATAAGCATGCTGGCACCGTATGGGCGGACACCGCCGATCTGCGTGAATCTCTGCTTTCTGTCACAAATGTCTTTAACCAGTGCTGTCACTTCTATAGGCTCATTGTATGTTATTTTGTTGATTTGAGCACGCACCCGGGCGTAATCTGTAAGAACGCGGCAGTCAGCAAGTATGCCGCATGATGCTGAGCCTATATGCTCGTCTATCTTGGATATTTTTTCAATGCCCTCAGGAACCATGAGCTTCTGGATTATTCTCGTTGATACCAGCACTGCGCCTCCTTCGAAAACAACTCCTACTACGGTTGTTGCTCTTTCAACTGCTTTTCTGGCATACTCTATCTGGTACATTCGGCCTTCAGGAGAAAAAACTACGATTGCCCTGTCATATCCCATCTGCTTCATAGGAGGCTGGATTTCCATTATAACCACACAAGAAAAATCTTATATTTTAATTATAAAGCTAAGCTTAAATATGTTAAACTGGTTGGCTATAAGCTATGCTATCATATTTTTAAGCCAGCAAAACAATTTATTAACACGAGATGCATTATGTAATTATCGCATCTCTTTCAAAAACCACAGGTTTTTAAAATGGGTCTTTTTTTAGGCGTTGATGGCGGCTCCAGCAAGACGAGCGCTGTTATAACTGATGAGAGTGGTCGTGTTTTATTTAAGGCCCGTGGCGGCGGCAGTAATTATTATGCGCTTGGTGCAAAGAAGGCTGAGAATAATCTTTACAAACTAATATCTTCTCTTGTTGGCAAACGCAAGCTGAATGGCGCGTGCTTTGGCATTGCCGGGATAGACAGCGAGCGTGAGTATAAACTAGTTCATTCTTCTATAAAGCAGGGATTATCAAAGCTGATTAAATGCAGGTTCATTCTTATTAATGACGTTAATTTAATATTGCCTGCCATCAACTGCGAGAATGGTGTTGCTGCTGTAGGCGGAACTGGCTCGAATTTCTATGCAAGGAACGGCAAGAAAGAGGCGCGTGCCAGCGGCATGGGCCATATACTTGCTGATGAGGGCGGCGCTATTTATTTAGGCAACCGTGTATTGAGAGCGGCAGTTCAATCGTTCGATGGCAGGGGAAAGAAAACTGTACTTGAAAAACTTGTAATAAAAAAAGCAGGTGTGAAAAATATACGCGAACTAAAAGGCATGATATCTGATATAGGGCATGTAGAAAGTGTTGCTGATTTTGCTCCGCTTGCTGAGAAGGCTGCAAAGCAGGGCGATAGCATTGCTAAAAAGATTTTAGACAAGGCTGCAGATGAGCAGGTCAAGGGCATAAGGGCTGTTGCTAGGCGAGTGGGACTAAGTAATCCTGTTATTGGATTTGCTGGCTCTACCTTTAAAGTGAAATATCTTTTTGACGGCATAAAAAGGCGCGTCAGGGAATTCGCGCCTCATGCAAAATTTTATATTGTCAAGAACTCTGATGTGGGGGCGGCAAGGCTTGCGATTAAGAATTTTTGAAAATGAAATTATCCATATAATATAGCGCCTATTGCAACCAGGCTGTTCATGATAAGCCAGGCAATATAGGTTATGATAATAGGCTTTTCTCTGTGCATTATGCCGTAAACAATCCAGAATACATTAACTAGAACATAAGAACTCCATGTTATTGCAGATACGCCTGATGCATTTTTATTTATCCAGATTTCTGCGACCTGCGGAAGAGTCATAATCGGGCCGATTATGCCTATTAAATAAATAAGCTGGTCCATCAACCGCTTCCATTTGTTCGGGTGCGGGTATGGCTCGTGTTTTTGATGTATTCTTTTTCGCGTATGAAAGTGGTGCAGGCCTTCTGTGTGGTTCTTCATTAAGAAATAATGGTTGGCGGTGGCTTATATAATTTTATTGTCTTGACTTTAGTTTTATAAAGATTTTGGGCATCAATAATAGGGGAAGTCTGATGCCTGCAATAGCAGTTATTGGTGCCCAGTGGGGCGACGAAGGCAAGGGCAAGATTGTAGATTCCCTCGCAACCCAACCTAATGTTGTGGCATGCGGAAGATTTACAGGCGGCGACAATGCTGGCCATACTATAAAGCCCTGGCCTGATAGACCTGGCATTGGCCTGAATCTTGTTCCTTCCAGCATAGTTACAGGCAAACCTTCTATAATCGGTCATGGCGTTCTTGTAAATCCCTGGACGCTAGTATATGAAATAGAAAGACTGCACAGAGAGGGTATAAGCACAAAAATCTATCAGTTAGTCTTAATTCTCCTGTTATTATGCCTTATCACCGCCTGGAGGATTACTGTCTTGAAGAACTAAAAGGAAGTGGTGGCGTAGGCACAACCAACAGGGGCATCGGGCCATGTGTTGCTGACAAGGCGAACAGGATAAGCATTCATTTATGGGAATTGCTTGACAAAGAGAGACTTTCTAAAAGGCTTGATGAAATCTTAGCTATAAAACAACCTTTGCTTGAGCATGTTTATAATTGGGAAGGTATTATAAGGGATGATAAACTAAGAGCAACATTAGACAAATATTTTGAAGACGGCAGGATCAAAAAGGATGCAATGCTTGATGACTACTTCTCGCTCGGCATGATATTAAAGCCATACCTGAATGAAACCAGAGAACTGGTTAATAGCTTTCTAAAAGAAGGCGGCACTGTTATTCTTGAGTCTGCTCAGGGGGCACTGCTTGACCCTGATCTTGGCACAAGGCCTTATGTAACCTCTACTAATCCAACCATAGGAGGGCTGCTTATTGGCAGCGGAATACCTCCTGAAGCTATAGCTTATGTTCTTGGTGTTATGAAGGCTTATACAACAAGGGTAGGCGGAGGACCATTTCCTACTGAATTAAATGACGAGATTGGCAAACGCATAAGAGAAAAGGGGAAAGAATACGGAACAACAACAGGCAGGCCGCGAAGGTGCGGATGGTTTGATGCGATGATTGTAGGTCTGGCTGGTTATGAGAACGGTGTTGACGGGTTTGCATTAACAAAGGTGGATGTTCTCGAGGGTATAGAGCCTCTGAAAATTTGCATCAAATACGAAATAAATGGAGAACAAAAGGATAGTATATCCAGTGTTGGCCAGAATTGCCTTGGGATGGTTAAGCCTGTCTATATAGAACATAGCGGAAGTTTACAAGAATATAAGGACCTGCTGGAAGCAGCAACAGGGCATATTGATATTTTATCCTTTGGTCCTGGCAGGGAAGAAACAAGATATAACCTGAGCGATGAACTTAGAAACCTGCTTCATTGATGATTTTACATCATACTGCCAAACTGCTTGAAAATGCCTCCTAAGCCGCCGCGCTTTAGTTTGGCCGGCGAGATCTTTTTCATCATTTTCTTTACCTTGTTATAATTGGCAACAAGCTCACGAACTTCAGGCTCTTTGCAACCAGAGCCTTTGGCTATGCGGGCAACCCGAGATGAGTTAATTGTATCTGGATTGGCTTTTTCCTCAGGTGTCATGGATTGAATAATGAATTTCCATTTTTTCATTTTTGCTTCCTGCACGTCTAGTCCGCCCGGGACTTTGGCGCCAAGCTTGCCCATGCCCATCATGTCAAGCATTTGCGAGACTGGCCCCATCTTCTGCATGCTTTCTATCTGGGAATAGAAATCATCTAAATCAAAATCGCCTTTTATTATTTTTTCTGCTTTTTTTTCATCCACGACTGCACGTGCTTTTTCAAGAAGGGTTTCAAGATCAGGAAAGCCGATAAGGCGTGCTACGAATTTTTCAGGATCATACAGCTCCAGGTCTTCAGGTGTTTCGCCAACAGATATGAATTTTACCTTTGCGCCTGTTTCATAACATGCAGTTAAGGCGCCACCACCTTTGGCTGTTGCATCCATTTTAGTAACGATAACATCTGTTATGCCCAGCGCAGTATGAAAGGCATTGGCCTGCTCCCTTGCTGCCTGGCCTATGTCAGCAGGTATTACAAGTATGCGCTCATCTGGCTTTAGTATATCGTTTAATTTCTTGATCTCGTTTATCAGGTCTTTGTCTAAGGCGCTCCTGCCTGAGGAGTCGACGATCAGCAAATCTGCACGGGCTTTGCTCATAGAGTCCTTTAAAACTTTACTGCTGTCCTTTTCAGCTTTTATGCCAAAAAATGGCACATCTATTTTATGCGCTAATTGCTCTAGCTGCTCGTAAGCAGCTGGCCTTACAACATCGCAGCAGATAACTGCTGACTTCAATCCCTTTTTCTGGTAGAATCTTGCAAGTTTTCCTGCTGTAGATGTTTTGCCAGAGCCGAACAAGCCGACAAGCAGTATTTTTTTCGGCTTTAGCTCGATCTCGCTCTTTTTTTCGCCTAGAATTTTGGTAAGCTCTTCGTAAACTACTTTTATTACATGCTCTTTTCTTGAAAGGCCTGCTGGAATTTTTTCGAACGACCGCTTTCTGATATTCTCGCTCAACTGGAAAACTAGCTCTACGTCAACATCAGCTGATATAAGCGAGCGCTGTATGTCTCTTACAAGATCCTCAACAGCAGAGGTATCTACTAAACCAAGCCTTGCAAGCTTTTCCAGGCTTTCTCTTAGTTTATCAGACAAACCTTTTAGCATAGCTTCGCCTTAATCATTTTATATTCATAATTAAATTATAAGTCTTTATATAACGTTACAATTAAATTTTACAAATAGAAAGAATTTTAATTCCTTTCAGACTTTTGGCTAATTCTTTACGATTCATCGGTTGGTCTGAAGATATAAACATAGAAGAATTTCCTGTTTTTTCATGTCCTATGCCCACTGCTCTGTATATATCAAGAGTGGCATAATAAGTTCTTGAGTCTACAACACTAGCGCAAGCGTCATCAAAGGCTACACGTACATGATAAGTCATGTTTAATAAATAATCTTAAATTATATAAAGACTTTTTAAGCTTTAAAATCCGAGGAGCTGGCAAGGGATATCAGCGTCTTGTTAATTATGCCCGCTTAAAGTTGCCTATATCACTTCTTGAATAAGCGCCTTCGAAACTTGTTAGTTTTGATAGTAGATATGCATTGTACTTTGCTTCTGGAGGAGTTTTGCCGCGGGCTGCATGCAACAAGACCCTGCCACTATCTGTATAAAATTTTCCATCTTCTCCAAGCCTTGTTCCAGCGTGGAAACGCTGACAATCAAAATCCAGCTTTGACATATCGCCGAAGGTGATTAATTTATTTTTTTCATATTTTCCAGGATAGCCTTTTGACGCAAGAACAACGCCTACACCATAACCGCTCTTCCATTTAAAATCAGGCAATTCAGATAAATTACCGTTAATGCAAGCCAACAGATAAGGAACTATATCGACCTCAGGTGCCATCATAAACATCTGTAGCTGGGTTTCTGGGTCGCCGCCTCTTACATTGAATTCAAGCACCTTAGGGTTGTTGTCTAATATCATAATACCTGTATAGATAAATCCTTTTAGCGGCTTTCCCTTGTCTTTCATTGCACGAAGTAATGGATAGATAATTTCATTCTGTATTTTTCTTTCCATCTCTTCTGTTAACTCGTCAAGCGGTAATCTTCCACCCATGCCGCCTGTGTTTTCGCCTGTGTTGCCATCGCCAATGCGCTTGTAATCCTGACAAGGCATCAGAGGCTTTATAGAACTTCCATCAGTAAGAACAATGTAAGATCCTTCCCATCCCTCTAATTTTGGCTCTATTATGACTCTTTTGCCTGCTGGCCATAATTCATTCTCTGAAATCATTTTCATAAGATTCAGATAAGCCTCATCTCTGATGTTGGGCAGTTTAACGCCTTTGCCTGCTGCCAAGCCATCTGCTTTTATTACGAGCTTGTCAGGCTTGTCCCATTTATTTTTAATATAATCTATGCCTTCCTCAAGAACAAGATATCTTGGTTCGCGGTCTTTGCTGACTACTACGTAAGGCTGCGCTGTTGGAATATTATACTCTGTCATAAGTTCTTTGGCAAAGATCTTGCTTCCTTCGAGCATAGCTGCTTCTCTAGTAGGGCAGAATATAGGAAGATTTCTCGATCTGAATTCATACTCAATGCCTTTGACAATAGGTGCCTCAGGTCCGACAATTGTTAAATCGATTCGCTCTTTTTCTGCGAAATTGGCTAAGCCTTCTATATCCTCAGCTTTTATGTCAATGTTTTTTCCTATAAGCTCTCCGTCTTTTTTTAGGGTTGCTGTTCCTCCATTTCCAGGGGCGCAGTAAACAACATCTACTTTTGGGCTTTGCGCAAGCTTATCAGCAAGCGCGTCCTCTCGGCCGCTGCTACCGACAACAAGGGCTTTCATATTACTTCCACCGATAAATTTTCAACAATTAGCTTAAGGCTTTTACTATTCTTGTTTAGTATCGCCTGAGTTGGTGGTATTATCTGTAATGGTATTAGAACCTTCAATTTCCTGCGCGATTATTTCAAGGCTTCCTTTTTTGCTTTTGCCTTTTTTAGGCTTGCCACCCATAAAAAACTTCCTTGCCTTGAAGATAACTACAAGAGCCAGGAGTATTATGAATACTATGACAGCTATTCTGTAGCTGGACTGGGACATCAATACGTTAGAGGTTATCATGCTTTTCAGTTCGTCCTGCCTTTGCTGCAGGGCAGTTAATTGCGAGTTCGAGCTATTGAACTGGCTTTCTAAAAGATCTAAGACGCTTTTTGACTTTTCTATTTCCGGCTTAAGCTGGTCTCTTTTATTAGAAAGCTCCATAACATACATCTTCATGCTGCTGATGTTAGATGCTGCATCAACAAAGCTGACCTGGAGGTCTGCTACCTTGTCTGAATTTTCAACAACAAACCTTTTGAGAATGTCGCCGTTGAAATAGGTTTCTGTCCTGTAGACTATCTGATAGGTTGTATTGTCCTTTATAATATAAGTGCCGTCTATGATATTGTTCTCGTCCAGACCCAGAACTCCTGCACAGGCCAGGCCAGATAGAACAGATAATGCCATTATTACCAATAATACAGTTAAGTTATCTCTCATTTTTCAACACCTTTTCCCGTAGGAAGGGATATCCCTTCCTGATGGGTTTCACCATCCCTTAGGTATGTTATATTATTTTGTAAAGATTTTCTCATTTTTCAACACCTTTTTTCGGTTTGAAGAGGAATACATCCAGCAGCAATATTATTAAGATAATTGCAATTATTGCCCAGATAATTACTATGGACGGTGAAACCGCAACATTGCCTGTAACAGTGTTTTCTAATTTTGATACTGTCATATTAGAACTGGTTAAATTGGTTTCAACTTCTTGTTTTTCCTTGGTTATTGTTTCTGTCTTCAGTTTTAGTTCGTCTAATTCTGATTCCACACTGTTTAATTTTTCTTCGCCTATTGCAACATCCTTGTTTAGGTTTATCCTCTCGTTGCCCATGCTGTTAAGCCTATAACCCAGGTTTTCAATTTTTTGCATGTCTTCAATAAAGATAGCTCCATCCTTACTTGAAAAACCTACCCAGAAAAATACTATCTCATCTTTTATTATGTTTTTGCTCTGCAAGGTAATTATTTTTCTGCCTGCATCATAATCCCAATTTATGGATGTCTTGGGTATGATAAGGCTTGGTACACCTTTGCTTCCTGTATATATCTGCAGCTCATTAAGATACGATGAATTTATTTTTACAACAAGCTCCTCGCCTGATGGATAGTATGATGTAACATAAGTATCTATTATGGCTGACTGCATCGGAACTATCAGCACACCGTCTATATGCGCATAAGTCCATGTGCTGTAGGGTGCAAGGCTTACATTAAAAGCCAGGATTTTGTTATCTATAGCAATTGATACTAGCTCAGTTTTTTCAGTAGCTTCATAATTAGTTAGCTTTCCCAGATTAATTTTCATGCCATTGGCTGTTTCAAATTCTTCTGTAGGTATGCCTGTCTGCTCTTCTTGCTGTTCGGTGGTTGTAATGGCCTCTCCTATTGCTAATGTTTCTCCTGTTAGACTGCCGGATGTATTGCCTAAATTCACTGCCACTTTTTCTATCTTTGTTTCATGAATTGCAGAATTAGCTGTGACCATTAACATAGAAAGGCAGATTACTATCAAGAGCAATTTATCAGAGTTCTTCATATCAATATAATGATGATGTAAAAATTCTTTAAGGTAATTGTCAGTAAAATCATATTACGAGCGTAATGGTTATGTAATTGACATTTACTTTCTTTTATTATTTGTTTTATAATTATAGTTTAGTTCTTTTTTCTTTATCATTCTCCATATGATATAAAATATTAACAGTATCAAGATAATTACAATTAATGCGGTAAGCGGGTCGCTTAGCGCTCCTAGTAATAAGCCTGTCATGCTGTTGAGTATGATTTCTTCTGCTGCAGTGGTTGTTGTCTCAGGCAAGGTAACTGTTGTTTCAGGCATGGTTGTTGTTGTAACTGGCACTGTTGTAGTGGTTGTCGGTATCGTGGTTGTAGTTGTTGTGGTTGTTCCACTGCCACCGCCACTGTAATATCCGCCTCCACCCCCGCCAGAAACACTACTACTACCACTACCTAACGTGGTTGTAGTGGTTGGCACAGTTATTGTCGTGGTTGTTGTAGTAGTCGTTGTTGTGGTTTCATTAACATAGAAATCAGCATTGCCAAAGTTTCCCCAGTAGCCATCTGAATCTTTGCCGTGAACATAAACTGTATGCGTGCCTACAGAAAGGCCCTGGGTTATTTGTGCTATGACATCCTCGATGTTCTCACCGAATGCTCCATCTGTTGCATTCATAGGCATTCCGAAACCATTAGGTCCCATCTGGTCAATGAAATATTCAGCATCTATTACTGAAAGCCCTTTTACAGTTGCTGTTACTGTCAGATTATTAACAACAACATTATAGGTTGTAGGTGCTCCATTAAAGACAACAAGCTGATAGAATTCACATTCACCCCAGTTGCCTGCTGCATCCCTTCCGCGGATCCATATATTATAGGTTCCGTCAGGGCATGGTATATCTATCAAGGCTTTAACACTTTCAGCATAAGAATCGAAATTACCATCGATTGCATCCATTGGCGTTCCAGTTCCAGGATCACCGCATCCGCCTTCGTTCATCAGGAAGTATTCAGCTTCAACAACATTGTTGCATTGATCCTCTATCATTGCTGTTAAATTCGCTGTTTTGCAGCATCTTGTTGAATCAACTGCAATGTCAGTTACAACAGGCGGTGTTATATCCACAGGACCGAGCTGAGGGTCGCAGTATTCGCAAGGCCTTATGGTGCTGTTGTATAAGCTGCATCCATTTGCTGTACAATTTCTTTCACCATAATAACAATAATCCTCATAAACAGTTCCTGGTGTTGGGCAATATTCATTAATGTAATTGCATGAACATGATGTTGGGTCTGTATTGCATGAGCCGTCGTAATAACAATAATCATCACCCAGGTGTGGCTGGCATTCTAAGCCGAAGCTGTCGCATTCTGCTGTACAAGTCCTGATGCCATTGCCTAATGGTATTACTGGACCATCATCATTGGCATCTGCATCTGCGCAGGTGTGCGTGAATGAATAAGAGCTATTTGTGCATACATCATTTTGCTCATCGCATACAGAAGTGAAGCCTGGCGCATAATCAAATGTAGAAGCAAATGCGTCTGGGACATAATCGCATTGGGCTATTTCACACAGATCGTTGCCTGAGCAGTCTCTTGAAGATCCGCCACAAACCCCTTGCATACAAACATCATTCACTGTACAGTAAAAACCATCATCACAAGATGTGCCATCTTCTTTGTATCTAGTACTGCCTGTGTCTACCCATTGATACTGAGTGATATTATAAGTACATTCTGCATTGCTGCATGTATAATCCCTGTATGCCTGCTGCTTCTGCTCTTTTTCATTACACTGGTCTACACTAACCCATTGTTCTGCTTCAGTGTCATACCAGCCATCTAAAGCATTACAATTCTGGACTAACTGGTCATCTATCCAGCTGATGTGACCTGAGCAAGCGCCATTGCAATAGAAATCATTGAATTGCCTGTGCTTTCTTACTGTATCATCAGAGCAGTAGTTAACAAACTCATCGCTGTAGTCTGTGTTTCTGTTGAAGTATGTATAATCACATCCGCTTATAGAGCAGAAATAATTCCTGTCCTCGCAGCCAGTGTCATAGGCATAGCAGCCATCATTATTATTGCAATTTTCTTCTAGATTATCACAATAGTAATCATTATTGCAGAACCCACCATATAGCCATGTATCATCACTACATTGGTTAATCTCGCATATGGCATTGTTCTTTTCTATCTTAGTAATGACACAATGAACATTACAATTTTCTCCTGGATTTTCACAAATGTTAACTTCCTCAGAGCATGACCAGTTCAGTGCACCGCATTCATTATATTTAGTACCGTCCCTGTTGTCACAGTTCTCTATTGTAACAGTTGTTTCTTTGCAAGTATGGTCGAATTGGTCGCAATAAACATCATGTTCAACAATCGTATTGCCGCTGCATTTGTAATGATCATCAGCACAGTCATAATCAGTTGTGCACTCCCATGGAATTGTTGTAGTGGTTGTGGAAGTTGTCGTTGTGGTTGTCGGCACGGTTGTGGTTGTTGTTGTGGTAGTTGTGGTTGGACATTGCACATCATAGTTTATAGTGACCTTTATCCAGTCATGTTTTGTAACACCTGACGCTGGACCAGCTGGGTTTGATTCCACCTGGAACCATATCTTAAGATTGTTAACATCTTCTAGCGTGTTTATGTAGGATGAAACATCTATAGTTTCTGTTCTGTCAGTGCCTACAGGTGGCAGCGGTGTTGGGAAATTATAAATAGCCCATGATAAAGAGCTTTGATCCCATACCTTGAGCCTTGCATGGTTCAAGTTTTCACATGATCCAGCTCTTTGCCATTCGAAGGTTATATTTACTTTTTGTATAATTGAGCATTCAGGAAGATTCGGAGTAAAATCAAATTCTATGTAATCACTATTGTTGTAATATTTATTATCCCATATGCCGTGGCTTACGTATCGACTGTCATCGCTTGATGTAAGTTTTGCCAGATCAGTCGATGACAATATATAATAACCATCGCTCTCATCTATGCCAGCTGTCGGGTAATAATCGTCTGTGGTTGCAAATACCGGAAGAGCAAGCATAATATAAAAAATTGTTATTATTAATAATAATCTAACCGCACCCTTCATACTAATAATAAATTATCGCATAAAAAATATTTAAGATGATTGACAGAAAAAAACATAGTACATGCGTAATTGAATTGTGATTCTTATGATCTATCCAGCAAAACGCATAGTCATAGCAATATCGAAAAGCAGAAGGCGATGACGGCAAGTATTTAAATTTCTAATAATAACAGTTAACAATGACCAAATACACAATTTTAATCGAGCAGGATGAAGAAGGGTGGTTTGTCTCTGAGGTAGTTGAACTTCCGGGTTGTCATACGCAAGCCAAAACAATAGATGAACTTATTTCTAGAACAAAGGAAGCAATACAAGCCTATTTGGAAGATGAAGAAGAGGTTAGGTTAGAAACAAACTTCATAGGGTTACAACAAATTGAGGTATCCTGATGGCAAGGCTTCCGAAGCTGACAGGAAAAGAATTAGGAAAAATAATAGAAAAAATGGGTTTCGAGTTCAGTCATCAAACAGGTTCTCATCTTGTGTACAAACACTCTGATGGTAGAAGAATAACTATCCCTTCCCATTCAGGAGAAGAAATTGGACCTGGTTTATTAGGCAAGATAATCAAGAAAGATCTGCAAACCACTAGGAAAGAATTTGAAAAAATGCTTGTAAAATAAACTGGGATATTACAAATATAATTAATCAGCAACTTTATTTCTTCTTGCCTTTGCTATAATTATAGCCGGCTCTGGTTTTTTTCTGCCCTTTCTTTTTCTGCTTCAATATTTTCCATAGTATGTAGAGAAGTATAAGTATCAAAATAATTATTATCGCTACAGTAAGCGGGTCGCTTAGCGCTCCTATTAATAAAGCAGTTATGCTGTTGCCAAGCTCTTCTGTTGCTGTGTTTTCTGTTGTATTGTTTACTGGGTTGGTAGGAACAGTTGTTGTAGTTGTTATTCCGCCTACACTGCCAGGTGTGGTAGTTGTTGTTGGGTTGACTGTAGTTGTTGTAGCTGATCCACCGCCAGAACTGCCTCCGCTACTGCCACCACCAACGCCACTACTACTACTGCCACCGCTAGGTTGTGTGGTTGTGGTAGTTACAGCTGGAGTACTTGCAGAAATATCAAGATAATTAGGTTCACCGTTCTCGCAGAACTGGGTTCCCTGATCTATTGCTATGC